>OBKT01000013.1_pt1 | contig 18481 bp, 28 predicted proteins | sample 1519771 | NCBI WGS metagenome assembly OBKT01 (sample SAMN00737777, study PRJEB22531) | soil metagenome | reverse complement strand
GCGCGGCGGCCACGCGGTGCGCGTGGTGGACCCGGCGGGGAAAGCCGGCTCCTCCGAGGAAGCCACGCGCGGCCTGCTCGCGCGGCGCCAGGCGGTCGAGGCCGACCGCGAGGCGACCCGGCGGCGGATCGATCGAGACCTGCTCGGAGACGACGACGGGGCGGGCCAGGCTGTAGTGCCGCGCCAGTTCGGCGCGCAGGCCCTCCTCCACCGTCACCCGCTCGATCGAGAGCTGCATCCTGTCGAGGTCCCGCTCGGGGTTCAACGGGCGGCCGTTCATCGGGCGCAATCCAGCCGCCTGGCATCGGCGGTTGTCGCGGGAACCACTGCGTTTCCTGTTCGGAACGATCGTCGACTTTAGTTTCGCGTCTGGGTTCGCGAATGCTCGGATTCCAATTGGGATCTCTTGGCGGCGTCAACTCCTGGATCAGCGGCGTGCCATCGTCGGAGCAGAAACTCAGCCATGGTTCGTCAAACTGTCTTTTACATTGCGGACAGTACTTCATCGATTTCAAACGAGTTCAAGGCGACTGAAGAAGTAAGCAATTTCGATAGCTGCGTTTTCGTCTGAATCAGAACCGTGGACGGCGTTCTCGCCGACCGAACCGCCGAACTCTTTGCGCAGTGTGCCCGCGTCAGCTTTAGCCGGATCCGTCGCGCCCATCAGATCGCGCCACACTTTCACAGCGCCTTCTTTCTCGAGCGCCATCACGACGCACGGAGCGCTGGACATGAATTCCGTCAGGCCGGCGAAGAACGGCCGCTCGCGATGTACTGCGTAGAACCCTTCTGCTTGCTTCTGCGTCATGTGGATCAACTTCAATCCACGAATCTTGAAACCACTGTCGAGAATGCGTTGAATGATCGATCCCGTGTGATTCGCGCGTACTGCGTCAGGTTTGATAATTCCGAAAGTTAAATTTGACATTAGGTGCCTTATTCGCTGGTATTGTTCATCCACAGATTACACAGATTCATTTAATAATCTGCGTAATCTGTGGATAACTTTTCTCTCTAAAGAGCGGCTTTCATCGCTTGCCCGATCTCGGCCGGCGATTTCACGACGTGTATCCCTGCGGCTTCCAGTGCTTTCATCTTTTCCGCTGCCGTTCCTTTGCCACCGGCGATGATCGCGCCGGCGTGGCCCATGCGCCTTCCCGGCGGCGCCGTCTGGCCGGCGATGAATGCAACGATCGGCTTGGTCACGTTCTCTTTTGCAAACGCAGCCGCCTCTTCTTCGGCTGAGCCACCGATCTCACCGATCATTACGATGCCCGTCGTCTCCGGATCAGCTTCGAACAGTTTGAGCGCATCGACGTGTGTCGTGCCCACGATCGGATCGCCACCAATACCGATCGCTGACGATTGTCCCAGGCCGAGCGCGGTCAGTTGTCCGACTGCTTCGTAGGTCAACGTTCCGGAACGCGAAACAACGCCGATGTTGCCTTCGCGATGAATGTGTCCCGGCATGATTCCGATCTTGCACTTACCCGGCGAGATGATCCCCGGACAGTTTGGTCCAATCAAACGAGTCGGCTTGTCGCTCAGGTATTCTTTCACTTTCACCATATCCAGTGTCGGAATACCTTCAGTGATACAAACTACTACCGGGATTCCAGCATCAGCCGCTTCCATCACCGCATCGGCTGCGAATGACGGCGGCACATAAATCACTGACGCATTCGCGCCCGCTTCTTTCACGGCTTCGGCAACTGTGTTGAAAACAGGAATGCCTTCGTGCGTGGTTCCACCCTTTCCGGGCGTCACGCCACCGACGATATTTGTTCCATACTCAACCATCTGTTTGGCATGGAACGTCCCTTCTTTACCCGTGAGTCCCTGAACAATCAGGCGCGTAGACTTATCAACCAAAACGCTCAAATGAATGCTCCAATCTGTGTAGTCTGTGGATACAAAAAGACGAGAGTTTACACTAGCTCAATGTGTTCGCCATACTGCGGCACGTGGACGTTCCAGCCAAACTTCTCCTTGATATGTGCGGCCATCGCGGCGGCTGCTTCGGGCTCGCCGTGAGTCAAAAAAGTTTGCCGCGGAACACTGCTTTTCATTCCTTCCAACCAGCGCAACACCTCGGCCCAATCCGCGTGCGCCGAGAAACCGCCGATCTTCGCAACGCGACAACGAACCGGCACTCGTTGGCCCATGATTTTTACTTCGGGCTCGCCGTCGAGTATGCGACGTCCGGTTGTACCTGCTGCTTGATAACCAACGAAGATGATCGTCGCTTCGGGATCGGGAACGAGTCGCAACGCGTGATGCAAAACGCGCCCGCCGGTCATCATGCCTGACGCACTGATGATGACGCGCGCTCCCTTCGCGTCGTTGAGTCGCTTCGATTCCTGTTTTGACGAAGCGGTGGTCATTGAATGTGTTCGCAAAGGATGTCGCTGTTGCGTGAGTATGCTCGCATAGTCCTCGTCCTGCTCTTCTCTTCGATTTGCGTACGCAACCGTCGTCGCCGCGGCCATCGGCGAGTCAACTGTCACCGGCAAAATCGGAATCGTCTTGTCGTCTTCCAACTCTCGAATCAAATAGACAAGCTCCTGTGTGCGACCAACTGCAAACGCGGGAATGAGCACCGGCGCGTTGCGTGCGGCAGCGTCGTTGATGATCCGCGCGAGCGCTACTTTCGGATCTTCCGCATCGTGCAAACGATCGCCGTAAGTCGATTCAACGAGCAGATAGTCGCAGGGCGGTGGTGGCACAGGATCGCGAATGATCGGTTGATCGTAGTGGCCCAGGTCGCCGGAAAAGAGCACGCGCCGTCCCTGGCCATCCGCTAAGGCGTGATCGATCTCCAACAAAACAAGACTCGAACCGAGAATGTGACCGGCGATGCGAAAGCTCGCGCGAATTCCCTGCGCGACCTGGATCGCTTCGCCCGTATTTGCTACCGGCTCAACAAACTCAAGCGCAGCATACGCATCTTTCTCGGTGTAGAGTGGCAGTGCGGGCGTGTGTTTGGTCAGGTTGTGACGATTGCGATAGTCGGCTTCTTCTTCCTGTAATCGTCCGGCATCGGGCAGTAGTATCTTCAACAAATCCGCAGTGCCGCGTGAGCAGTAAACCGGACCATGAAAACCCTGCCTGACGAGTCGTGGCAGGTAACCCGTGTGATCGATGTGTGCGTGAGTAATTAGAACGGCATTTATCGAACGCGGATCGAACGGCGGATCTTGCCAGTTGCGTTCGCGCAGTTCTTTAAGGCCCTGGAACATCCCGCAATCAACCAGCACCCGCGCTTTGTTTGTTTGGACCAGATACTTCGATCCCGTAACCGTCCCCACGCCGCCCCAGAATTCAATACTCGCCAATGATTAACTCCTTCCGAGTTCTGCGATAACCAAACCAGACAATCAACACCGGGACCAGCAGGGCCAGATTTCTGAGCGCTGTCTTGACTCCGAGTTGGCTCGCAATGATGCCGCCGAAACAACCACACTCGAGTGGTTCACCATGAAGCCCGTATACGTAATAAAGCGCGTACGACGCAAAACCAATCAACAACACCGCCGCGAGGAACGCGCCGGCTCGCACCGTACGCGGCACGATCAACAGCGCCGCCGTTACGAACTCAGCACCGATGACGACGATCGTCGCCGGCCCCGACCAGCGCATGTAATCAAATCCAGACGAGCTCAACAACTCGCCCATGTTCTTCGCGAACGTCTTAATGATCGCGAGCTTCGCAATCGCGGTGAACAGAAACAGCGCCGCCAGTCCATAACGACAAATGCGAACAAGCCACTTCATGCGTGTCGATCCATCCACAGATTGCATGGATGCTTTTCATTAATCTGTGTAATCTGTGGATAGCCTAAGCTGCCAGCGAGACTACTTTCTCCGCCGCGTCCTTCATTCCGTTCGCAACCGTAAAGTTCAAACCCGACTCACGAATCACGCGTTGACCTTCTTCAACGTTCGTTCCTTCAAGTCGCACAACCACTGGAACTTCCACACCAAGATTGCGCGCGGCTTCAACCACACCTCGCGCCACCATGTCGCAACGCACGATCCCGCCGAAGATGTTAATCAAAACTGCCTTCACATTTTCATCCGCGAGCAGAATACGAAACGCGGCTTCAACTCTTTGCTGCGACGCGCCGCCGCCAACGTCGAGGAAGTTAGCGGGTTCGCCACCTGCAAGTTTGATGATGTCCATCGTTGCCATCGCGAGACCGGCGCCATTCACCATGCAGGCGATGTTGCCATCGAGCTTAATGTAGTTGAGATCAAACTTCGACGCTTCGATCTCGAGTGGCTCTTCTTCATTGAGGTCGCGCAGATCGAGAAAATCTTTGTGACGGAAGAGCGCGTTGTCGTCGAAATTGATCTTCGCGTCGAGCGCGATCAGGCGGTTATCCTTAGTAAGTAGAAATGGATTGATCTCCGCGAGTGACGCGTCCATCTGTTCGTACGCCGAGTAAAGCGATTGCATGAACTTCACTGCCTGGCCCACGAGCGCTCCCGGCAAGCCGAGACCGAACGCGAGTTTCCGCGCCTGGAACGATTGAAAACCAACTGCCGGATCGATCGTCTCTTTCATGATCTTTTCCGGCGTCGTCGCTGCCACTTCTTCGATGTCCATTCCGCCTGCTGACGAAGCCATGAACACCTGCCGGCCACTCGCGCGATCGAGCACGATGCCGAGATAGAATTCCTTATCGATCGGCAATCCTTCTTCGACCAACAACACGCGCACTTCCCTGCCTTCGGGACCGGTTTGATGTGTGACGAGTTTCATTCCGAGCATTTGCCGCGCGATCTCGCGCGCTTCGTCGGCACTGCGCGCCAACTTGACGCCGCCGCCTTTACCGCGTCCACCTGCGTGGATCTGCGCTTTCACTACGACCACATCGCCGCCGAGTTCTTTCGCGGCCTGATAAGCCTCCTCCGGCGAACGCGCCACAATTCCACGCGGCACGGGAACACCGTACTTTCTTAGCAGTTCTTTACCCTGGTACTCATGAATCTTCATGCAACAGCCTCAGACAAGTTGAATCTTTGGAACGCGCGAGTGTAGCAGACATCGATATAATCTGCGTAATCTGTGGATAGAACGGAGGATGCACATGAGCGAGGTCGTTGTTAGCTCCCAAACAAACCTGCGCAACGAAGTGCGTTATGGCGCTGGTCACACATTCATAACTGACGAACCGGTTGCCGCCGGAGGTGAAAATGCAGGTCCCGATCCCTACACGTTGCTGCTCGCAGCGTTGGGGAGCTGCATGTCGATGACCGTGACGCTTTACGCGCGACGCAAGCAGTGGCCGCTCGAGAATGTCACCGTTCGTTTGCGACAGAGTCGGATTCACGTGAAAGACTGTGCGGAGTGTGTGCAGAACAAGGAAGGTTTTATTCACCGCATAGAATGTGGCGTATCTTTCGCCGGCCCACTCTCCGACGAACAACGCGCGCGCCTCGAGGAGATCGCACACAAGTGTCCGGTACACAAAACACTCACGTCCGAGATCGTGATCACTAAGTTGTAGGGCGGCCACGGAGGACCGCCCTTACAATAACGGCCGTGACAAGCCTCACTTGCTCAGCTCGATCGCGAGGAGCAGCACCGACAGACGATTGACATACGCACTCATCTGTGTGGCTGCGTCTTCCCAGGTATACGGAGTGTAGGAATCGCAACTGCCCTGCGGATCGGGGTCAGTCCCAAACCCATCCTTGATGATGTTATTAGCCGAGTTGAGAATGGCGTCTTTGTGTCTTTTGAGAAGGGACGGGTGGGCCTTGAACGCCTGAAGCAGATAACGCATGAACACGTGGGTTCCGGTTTGGTAATCGTTGGCGTCGCCGGCTAACGCGCCCTCAGTGTTCGGCGCCCTCGAACCGACAACTATCCACGGTAACAGGAAATTTCCAGTAATCGTCTTGTTATTGTAGGTGCGAGGTTGATAGCCGTAAGCGAAAACGCCCTCGATGATCTGGGGATAGAGATAGAACATATCTAATTTAGTTAACTCGGAGGCTTCACTCTCGCGTAGCAAACCAATCAACAATCCCTGATCTCCAGTCCAGATCCACTCTTTCCTGTAGGAGCCATCCCAATATGCCTTGCCATTCCACTCATGGAAGGTAGATGCACGCTCCCGGATCAAACATCCAGTGTCGAGCTCGAACATCATCGACTCATCGGCAGCCGTGGTCTTAACGATCCATTGCTCAAACCACTCGATCTGCAGCTTCCAGGCGACCAGGCAAACATCAGTGTTCACCCTCGAGGCAGTGAAGACGTTACTAAAAACCGGGTTTTGACTAGCAAGGTAACTACGCAAGGACAGAAGAGTGAAGACTGCATTGGTCACCGTGTTCTGAATAGGATTAACGTATGCGCCGTCCCCTTTATAGTCCGAGGTGAGCTCGGGTTGAATGGAATTCTCAATCGGCGAATTCCATATCCCTCCATCGTAGCGGGCACGCCGTTTCATCTTTTCGTCCTGGGTAAGCGGGTGTGTCTTATCGTTCCAGGTTTTTTCGATATCATTCCAGACGTTTGGAGCACCCCGATTTGTCGTATGCGACTCCTTGAATTTCTCCCATCCGGGTAGATCGTCGCCGGTGAATGGGTAGATGTCTGTATTGCTATCGGACCAACCCGGTCCCCACATGTAGGCCCAGGAGTTGATGGCGATTTTCAGAAATCGATCGCGATAGTTTGGCCAGGGGTTCAGTTCCGCCGCGCGCAGCGCTGCGAGCCCAATCCAGCCAAAATCATCCCACCAGTTTCCCTTCTTCATCGGATTGAGGGAGTTGAGGGCTGTGTCTGCGTGGGGCGAGGGGTCGACTTCACACACCGTGAAGTAGTCGAGAATTGTGTCCATCGCGCAGCCGTTACGCCAAACATTGTCGGACGTTTTCCACAGACCGAGAATGTTGTCATTGAATAACGACTGGGCTTTCTTCTTGTAGTCATCGATTGCTTGTGTCATTAGAGCCTCCCCTGATGAGAAGGTATCTCTTGCCGAGACCTTCCATCTCGAAATAAGCCAGCTTGCCTGGAATGCAGGATATTAGAGCGCCGGCATCCATGCCGACGACCTGTGAGAGCGCATCCGTAAGATTCATTTCTGTTCCGTCAATGTTTTCGTCGTCGGCCATGACATAACACACCTCGGGAGCTCCATGCTTCTTCAGGATTTCCTTGATCGATCCCGCGGACTGTTGGTCAGACGGAATGAGCCTTGCGAAACGATCATCGAGATCATGACAGTGATGAAAACCAGCAACCAGTTTTCTTCGACCACGTTTTGATTGCAGCAGCGAGAGATATCGCTCTCTCTTCTCAGGCACGATGAAAGCCCGAGCAAACTGCTCTTCGTGATCGTTCATTGACGCGGAGTTAAATTCTTTCATCCCGCGGATCTCGGAGTGAGAACTTGGTAGTTATCCAGATTCTTAAAGACGAATCACGCCTAACATAAGCAGCCCGATAAACGTAAAAACTGCTCCGCCAACAAGTAGCTGCACTCGGACCGGCGGCTGGTTGTCGTACTTCGCCTTGTTATCACCCAATGCAGCCCGGACTTTGTTCATCTTGTCCTCAGGGAGTAAGCCGGTGATAAGCATGCCCGCGCCCGCCAAACACATAGCGAAAGCGAAGAGAGTTAAGCGTGAAATGAAGAAGGCGTACATGGCGCGTGGTTATAGATCAGATGTGAGCTCATTTCAACTGATAGTTCCACTACGCTTTGAACGCCCGCGCCTCCGTGCTCGACCACGCGACGAAAACTCATTTGTATGGCGAAATGTGCTACGCGGGCCAAAATGCCAGCAGCGGATAAGCAATGAAGCACGCGATAAAAACCCAGGCCCACTTGTTACCGAAATTGAAAACATGCTTGCCCGCAAATAAAGCTGAATCAGATCGGTTGAAGTATAAGATCCCGCCGTACACATGCCGCACATCAACCGCTCTTGCGTCCACGAACTCTCGTTTCATCTCTCGCCTAACGGCGAGCAGCCGATAGACATACCCCAGCGCGCCCACGACGCCAATGGCTGTCGCAACCGCGGAAGTGATAAAAGCAGGTCGTGAGAGAAAGTTGAACCGTTCGATGCTGAGGAACATCGTGTCCAGCGACTCGGCGATCATCTTCAATGCAATGGTCGAGCGAAACCAATCCCACAAGCCGGTGTTCAAACGGACATATCGTTCGAAAAGCTTCGTTCGATCGGCGTTAATGTGAGCGGGTTGAGATTCGACTACGCCATATTTCATCAACAGGCAAACCACCTGCATCACGACGGCAATCAGCGGCACCCGGAAGACTGACAGCACACTCTTGTCTGTCCACGTTTCGACCTCGCCGCGCAGGTTGAGAAACAGAGGCACGCGCTCGGACAGCGCGGGGTAGAAATACGCCAACACGATAAAGGGCAGAACAGTAAAAGTGACGATAAAGATCTCGAACGGAATGCTGGTGCAGTCGCGCAAACGTCGTGATTGTGGAGAAGACGTTCCCATACTCGCACTAATTGCGAAGCCTCTTGAAGTACACGATCTCCGGATCGCCCTCATCAAGATTGTGAATTACGCCGCTCAAAACGTAGCCGAGTTTCGCAAGCAGTGACTGCATCGGAAGATTGGAAAGGTTCGTCGAAGTGAACAACTTCGGAGTCTCACAGAGCGACTCCATGTGCTTGAGCAACGCCGCGCCAGCACCACATCGACGGTAGTCGGAGTCAACATAAAGCATGTCAATGCAGCCGTTGTGATGGAACGTGTAATTCAACACTCCGTAGCCGACGACTGTGTCGTTCAAAACGGCGACGAAGCAATTACCCGCTGCGACTTCACGCCGAATAAAGTCTCGACGCTCATTCTGCTGACGCGCAATGTGGTCGAACGAGCAAAGAGTCTCTATGTCAGTCTCAATGGCTGAACGTATTGAGATCACAGTTTACAGGCGAGTTGAACGTCAAATTCTTTCTGTAATTTTTCGCAAACAGCAAAAGCCTTTTTGCCATTATCACTGCCGGTCGTGTCGATGTAGTGAACCATCGTGTGCCGTGAACCGGTTTTCATTTCGAGGATAAGAAATTGTGCGTCGTTATAAAGTGCCTCGCGTTTGTCGAGGTCAAGGTTAATCGATGAATCGATACCGTGCTGATTCAGGTAAGCAAGGACATTGGACCAGCCGGAATGAGGCGCATTGAGACTTATATTCTTGTATACGGGTTTGCCTTTATAAAACAGCGCCTTGTTACCGACAATCTTCACCGACAAAAAGAACGCTGTTGCATTCCCATTGTCGATTTTAAGCACAAGGCAACTCGGGTACGCCAAGCCGAGAGCCTTCCAAAGCCTGAGTTCGGTTTGAGAATCTGACAACTTCGCGGTCTTCAGGTTTTGTATTCCAACCTGTTTCGAGAGACGAGCCAATTCGGGCAGCATTTGTTCGTAAGACATTGGTGGAAAACTGTCGTCCGTGGCGGATGGTGAAGACGAAACCGACCTCGGTGGCTGCAACTGTCCCCTGGTTTCAGAACAAGACAGAAACACACCAACGACGATCAATGTAAGGACGGTTCTCATTATCCGTTTGTTCCTAAGTATGCGAACTCACCCACGACTCATCTTTAAGAACGGCGATTGGGTTCCATCTTGCAAGCAGTTCTTTACGAAAGTCGGTTACGGCCTCCAACGCATTCTCCTTTATGTAGAACTTGCGCCGCCCACGACGGCGTCCAATTCGAGACGAAGTCGCTCAACTTCTTCAGTGAACACGCGCCAGTCAGGCGGACCCTCACACCACCACTCAACATGCACTTCGCCGCGCTGAGTTTCGATTCCGTTCATAGCACCGTCGGCGCCGACCCAATCCGAGGCGAGCGGCGAGGAACGGTCAGTCCGCTGACGCGTTCGACGATCTGCTCGGCAAACCTGGTGCTCATGCGGACGTCCACTATCTCGATCGTGGGTGCGGGATCACGATCTATCATGAAGGCCGCCTGCTTGAGTGGATCAGATGCGCGCTGGTAGTCAGTCGGATGATCCCAGGTCGTTCGTCGAATTAGCCAGCGCTCCTCGTCCTTAACGAGGGACCAACTCTGATACGGCTCGAACGCAGGATAACGCCAGATGAGGACGATCACAGAAGCCTCGTCCAAGTCGGGCGAGCGCCTGAGATGGACCATGGCCCGTGTTTCGAGTTCATGAAACTTCGTCTCGGGAGTCATGCTTGCATCAAATACCTACTTCGTTTTCGATTGGCGCAGGAAAGAGCGAACGAGTTCGCGTTCCTTTTTATTGTAATGAATCTCCAAAGAGCAAGGTGAAGGAACCGACCAGAAGGGACAGTCCTCTTCTATCCTGGTTACGTCTTTTTCAAGACGGCTGAGCTTCTTCTCCAGCAACAAAGACCAATCGTTATCTGAAATCGGCGTGAGTCGCAGTTTCCTCTCAGAACCAATCGACCACAAGCTTGTGAACCACTGAGGACGATAGCCCGGAGCTATCAACAACACTCCATAAACTGTTCTTCCTTTACCGATGAAAAGAAGTCCCGGCAAATTGAAACCATTTGACTTCGGCGGCTTTAGCACGAAAGGATCTCCGGTGCGATACACAAGAGGTTTAGCCAAATAGTATCGATAAGTACCTCTGCCTGGCCCCTCGCCCAGCAAGGTGGATATTCCCGTAAACGAAAAAAAGCGTGGCAGCAATAGCAGTTCAGGGATCAACTTTCCTGAATCAGCGTCAACAACCTGAAGCGGCTCCTTAGGTATTTTCTTCGGTTGGCCCATTACTGAAACGGGTAACACACCAACAAGCAAAATTGCGGGAAGTATCCTTAACAAGGCGAGACTCCTTTCATTATCTCAGCCTTGTTATGACGACAATTTTTGTGCCGACCGTCGAGTAGAGAAAAGAGCGATGAATTAAGCGCTACACTTCACATAAACCATCAATGAGATTTCAGTAGGTGTGATTTCACTGCACGTCCAGACTAGTTGGTGCCGTTTTCATTTTTTAGCGCGACCGATTTAAGAACCAATTCCGCCAGACGTTCCAAACGCCAAAAATATTCTCTTCCCTCGTCGTTGAGGATTGGTATCACGTAAGACAAGTCTCGATAGGATAGACCCAGTATGGCTGTCTGATACAAATTCAAATTACCACGCCGAAGAAACGTGTCGACACATCCGGCGACATCGGCGTCAAGTAGCACGAAATCAATTCCACTAACATCCTTCGCTCGAAATCCTTGTGGAAACGGGGCGGCTTCGTGCTCCTTCCATAAATTGCTAATTAAGTTTTGGTCGAAATCTCGTTCCATCAATTCGTTCTTCGTTGCGAAAACACCCACGGCAGTAGTTCGGATTCGTGAAAAACACTTTCCCAAATAACGTGGCCGGCGTTTTTGTATTCCGTGTATCTCGGCTTTCCGCCGGCCCTCTTTATCGCTGCAACCATTGTGCGCGAACGTTCCACGCTTACAGCTTCATCCTTTTCGCCGTGAAATGCCCAGATTGGAGTGTTGACTAGTTTCGACGCTTGAGAGTCATCTCCGCCTCCACAAACTGGAATCGCCGCCGCAAACAAGTTGGGCCATATCGTAATCGCGGACCAGGTTCCGAAGCCACCCAATGACTGTCCGGTAACGTAGAGTCGTTGGTCGTCAATGCTAAACGTGTTACGTAGAAGTTTTAGTATTTCCAAAGCGAGATGTAATTGCTCGGTCGCTTGAGTTCTGGAAACTGTTGCCCATTCCTGCTCGACCGGACATTGTGGAGCAAAGACGAAACAAGGATTCTTGCTCTGATGCTCCGGCAACGTCCACACGTGCGAACCGGTAGTGTTGCCGCCTGATATTTGGCTCAAGTTATCGCTACCGCGCCCGGCGCCACCGTGAAGCCAGAGCACGAGGGGATATCGCTGCCGGCTTTCGTACTTTGGCGGGATGAATAAACGGTAAGGCATTCGCTGACCGCCCGAGCTTTGAAACGACTTTGCGACGAAATCATTTTCTTGCTGGGCAATCAACTTCCGGTTCAGTCCTAAGAGTGCAACGCCGAGGAATGAGCAAAACTCCCTGCGAGTATTCATATTCTTCTGAGAACAATTAGTCGCGCGATCTGTTTAGTCGATGGTAACGGTGACTGCGTTTGATCTGGCGTTATCAATTCTGAATTCCAGGAAATACGTGCCCTTGCGCACAACCTCGAACAGATTCCAACGCGGCCTGCGATGTAAATGAGCTTCGCGATTCGCATTTCAGTCACCTCGGTCGAGCGGTCAAATGATGTTTAAGTTTCCAACCACTTGTACATGACCAACGCATCAACGTAACCCTTGGAAGGATGATGAAACGCCTTTGGCAAGCGACCGACGGTAGCGAAGCCGAGCTTGTTCCAAAGCCTCACCGCGCCTGCATTAGTGGATGCTACGAAATTGAACTGCATGGCCTTGTACCCAAGCTCCCGCGCGATCTTTTGAGAATGCTCGCACATTGCCGTGGCGAGGCCGCGGCCCCTGGCGGCCGACGAAACCATGTAGCCACAGTTACAGACGTGGTCGCCTGGCCCTGACTGGTTAGTTTTTATGATGTACGTACCGAGGATTTGACTGTCTTCTTCGAACACGTAAGTTTTTCTTGGGTCATCCATCCATATCTTCCGCGCTTGTTCTTTAGTGATGTCTCGCGGGTATGCATAAGTTTCGGCGGCCGCGGCGATCTCGTGGAAGATCGGCCATATCTGCTCGAACTCTTCTCGTGTCGCTTCTCGGATATTCAAAATCGAAATGACATTAGCCCAGGAACATTGTTCCATCAGGCATGTGTTTTGTCCTTTGCCTGCCGTGAAAGAAATGGCGCCAGGGTTTTGTAACTGCTAACCTGACGCAGATGCTCGAGAAAGCACGTACTCACCGCATTCTCCAGGTTGTCATCGATTGCTACTGCATCGTTGATGAACTGGCCCACTTTCCTGAGCTGTGACTCCGTGAACGTATCACGATAGCTGCCGAAGTATGTCGTGAAGTCCCTCATGACGAAGTGAAGAGTAGTATCCGGCTGAATCTCTTCTTCTTCGCAATATGCTGAGAAGCCGGGAAAGATCTCCGTGAACAGGTTCCACAATTCCCTCGCGGTTTGAGGACGCATGGTCTAATCCCAAGCCTTGTAGCGATAGATTCGAAATCCGACACGCTGTTCGAAACCGTTTGGCTCCCAGTTCCTGGAGAGTATACGGTCGCAAATGATGGCCATGTTTATACCGGCAGGATCGAGCAACTCTTCAGCGACAGGAAGAAAGAAATCCTCCGGTGGCCCATAGTAGGAGTCGATCGTCTTCAGAGCATCACTAACTGTATCAATCACCTTCATCCGACCGCTTTTTCTAAAAAACCTCGGGATGCGTCGACACTCTCACAGCCTTGCCATTGCGAATTGTAAACCGCATGTAGCTCCATGGAACTTCTATCGGAGGACCACCTGCTTCATAAAACTTTCCTTCTTCGAGTGTTGGTGGTGTTCCTTGTTCTGGAGTCTTTTGCTTCCATCCCGGCGGCACCGTGCCGTAAGTAAACTCCGGCAGATTCTCATAAATACCTCGCTCCGAATCTTCCGGAAAGATCCACCAAAGCGTTTTGTTCTTCGCCAGCGGGGGCGTGTTGGCAGGAATTTTTTCGTTTCCCGGCGCAAGTTCGATGACTATAAAAAACGACAAGTGCTTGAAGTGCGTCAGCCTGCCTGCCTGAAACGTAAATACGGGCGGCACTGCTTCGCTCATCTTGATCGTCATGTGCTCCTGGCATCCCAAACTCAAGGCAGCGAGCAGAATCAACAAGACGGCCGGAGGAAGGAGCTTTCGCTTCATATCAATTTGTTATCTACCGCGATGGACAAAACGAATACTGTTGTTGTCTGGATCATGAACGTACATTTCGCGATTGCCCCAGCTTTGATCAGTTGGTTCGAGATCAATGACGACGCCTTTGGCCTTCAATTCCTGATGAAGCTCGTCGACATCTTCGACGCCAACAAAGACTACTCCACCGGCCACTCCATCACCGGAAAACGACGAAACATGCAGCTCAACGTCGTCACGCGTGAGGCCCATGTAACACGGGTCTGCGCCAGCAAACGGTCGATAAGCAAAAGTTTGATTAAAACCGAGACGATTACAGTAAAACTCTTCCGCCGCGGCTGAGCTGGTCACGTGCAGGACGGGGATCGCAAACTTGAACATACCGTTCTCAGATTGACGCGGAGCGGTCAGGGTTGACGAGTGGTTTCGGTCGTGTTGTATTCAATCTTCGAGAACTGCGAAACGGGTTGACCGGATTTGATAGCCGGATCGAATTTCAATTTTTTCACCGCCTTGATGGCTTCACGATCATAACTGCAACCCGACGATTTGACGACGGTAATATCCGTAACCTTGCCTGACTTGCGAAGAACCATGCCCAATGACACACCCACCGGAAGTGGGCAATCTTTCAATAGATTCGGAAGATGCTCAAGCCGGTTCTTCAACTTCGCTTTTACATCAACCTCGTCAGCGGTGTAAACGGGATCGTCGTCAGACTTTTGGCTGAGAAGCACTGTTGGACTCAACGCGACAACAAGGATGAAAGTCGCGCAAATTGGAATCTTTGATTTCATAACAAGGTCACGCTTTAGCCGTACCTGGGTCGTGTTGGACCACGTCCTTTCTACCGACGATTAGCAGGTACGCGGGAAGTTTCTTGAGATCGACTGCCATCCAGTACTCATCTTCGATCTTCTCGCCATGCTCCTCCACCTTGACAATGCGGCAGCCCGCATCGACGACTGACTGAATGTGATCGGCTACGGTCCAGTGGTATTCAAACGTTGGCAGCTCCTCCTCCGAGGTGTAACTATAAGGACCACGATTGAAGTAGCTATGATGCGGCTCCGGCCCGCCGGCATCCAGCCACATCCGCCGTACGGGATGATACTCATTCACGACGAACAGTCTGTCAGGTTTCAAAATGCGAACCGCCTCGGAATAGTACTTCTGAATGTCGGAGATCCACACGGACATATGGCCGCCCGTGTAGACCAGATCGAAAGAATTGGCTTCCAATTGCGCGAGATCCGTTACGTCCGCCTGTATAAACGTCAATTCCAATCCAAGCGTGCAAGCCCTGTCTACGGCGACAGCGAGTCGACGCTCTGAGATGTCGACTGAAGTAACGTGACCGCCGAGCCCGGCCAACGCGAAGGCCACTTCGTTGTCGCCGCTACCCAGTACGCACACGACTTTGTCACCAATGTCTGTGAGGAAAGGCATCTCGGCCGAACTGAGCACGAGTGCAGGGTCTTCATGCGCCTTCATCCAAAGCCCACGCTTGTCTTCCCTCTCTTTCCACCATTGGGTAGAAGCGTCCCAGAACACTTTATTGGCTTCGTGTGACATGGCTAAGACGCCTCGAGACTCTGGTTATAACGAAGGTCAACGTTTGCCAGCATTCTCAGCGTAGACAAACTTGCCGTCTTCAAGTCTAAGAATTACAGCTCGCGAAGCATTGCGATTCTCATCCATTGTGATCCGGCCGGTTACGCCTTCAAAACTCCTCGTTCCTGCAAGTGCCTCCCGCAACGCTGGTCCATGTGTAGCGCCTGCTCGCTTTACTGCATCCGCCAGGAGTTTCAAGCAGTCGTACCCTAATGCTGCGAAGGCGTCGGGCTCCTGACCATATTGCGCTTTGTATTTTGCAACGAACTCTTTGTTTGCCGCTGCGGGACTATCGGGGGCATAGTGATCAGTAATGTACGAGCCGTTCAAGGCACTGCCACCCACATTCCAAAGTAGTTGATTATGCCAACCATCTCCGCCAAGTAAAGGCTGGTTCAAACCAATTCGCTTCGCTTGCTGAGCAATAAGACCTGCTTCCTCATGATAGCCGGGAACCAATACAGCGTCAGGCATGGACCACCTGATGGCAATCAACTGGGCGGTGAAATCTTTGTCCCCTTCACTGTAGATTTGCTTCTTTACGATCTGACCTCCTTCACTGGTTAGACTCTTCTCGAAAGCCGTCGCCAGACTCTTAGAGTAATCAGAGGTGTTATCGACGAGCATCGCGACACGTTTCACCTTCAGGGTTCTTATTGCGAACTGAGCCAATGCTTCACCCTGAAATGGATCTACATAACCGGCTCGGAAGATATAGGTTCCGATTTGCGTAACGGCGGGGTGAGTGGCAGTGGTAAGCATCGGCACGTTTGCATGTTGAGCAATCGGCGCGGCGGCAAGCGCATTCGCCGATGACACGCCGCCAAGAAGCACATCGGCCGTCTTCTGATCGAGCAAGCGCTGCACGATGGTCGCGGCTTCAGTGGGCTGACCTGAATCATCTTCGATAATCAGTTCAACTCGGTGACCTTCCGGCAGCTCACGAGCGTTGATTTCAGCGACGGCTAACTTTATTCCATTGAGTATGGACTGTCCGTAGGAAGAGGTTCGTCCTGAAAGATCGAGGAACACACCAACCCTGAACGGTTCGAGAGGTGGTTTACGGTAATCCCCAACGAGCATTCCCAAAACAACCGTTAGAGCTAAAAGCGACTTGAAACTACTGAAGGTCATCGAGATTAGTTGGAGGACTCCTTCTTAAGCCGCGCGAAGAAAACTTAGCGGTACGATCGCACGACTAATCGCTTCAACGCGATTCTTTATTTCGCTCGACGAAGATCGGCTCAAATGTCCGAGTCGTATGCTCGGTCACACTCGGCATCGGCTCTGGCAGTAGTCGTGCCTGTGCTGCATCAAGCTCTTTCGTCGTTTGGTCCTTTGCAAGCGCTATGTTGCCTATCTCAGCACCACGCTTGCGAAGCAACAACTGCCAGGTGAACACGCCTTCGACCAGCAGCATTATCAGGAAGCTCAGTATCGTGAAAGCGAGAATCTGCCCGACGTTTAAGCCGACCATTTTCATCGCCATCATGAGGAATACGATGGCTACAAAGCCAAAGACCAGGACCGCTACCATGGCCCAGACGAGGGATTCAGTTTTCACTTCTGAAGATTTGGTGGTGTTCTCCGCGGTCAACTTTGCGCCGCAGTGATTACAGTAGCTCAAACCCTGGACTACAGATACGCCGCAAGTTGAACAGTACATCGGTGTTTCACCTTCTTAAGGCCAGTACGTCATCGACTGCTGGTAAGTTCAAGGCTGCGGTTGTCGATAGGGTCTATCGGAGGGAGCGCGCCGCCATATTCGACCTCGCCGCCAACACCTTCAACTCTCTCACAACCGGGTGTGAGCTAAAGAAGGCGAATAACCTCGTCTTGGGCATGAAGGTTATCTTATAGCCGAACTCTGATGGTGACTTCAGATGTATAGTGACTGGATGAATGTTGATCCATACATTTTCAGTAACATCGTAGATGTCAGATAAAGGGATAGAAACTTCCTTCAGGTAGTTGGAAACATACAGGAAATTATCATCAACGCTTACTTCCTTCAGCCTGATCGAACTCCAACAGATGAAGGCGGCGCCCACTACCGCCGCGAATAGGAAGAACCATTTAACAAACGGATCGCCGTCATCAACTCCACCGAAAAACATCATCACAACGACGAAGCCCCAACTAGGAATCCACAGAGCAGGAAAGATGATCTTCATCAGCCCTGTTTGCAATGACGATAATCTGCGTCTCATAGAATCAACGTTGAGCTTGAACGACTCGCCCGAAAAACAGACCGTAGCCATCGATGTCCCTGATCACGAAACCTCTTAAACCATCATCGCTATTGGTCAAAGGAACTGAGAACTCAACGCCACGCGATGCGAACTCTGCCGCCAATGCGTCCGGATCAGGAACCTCAATATGGGCATCGCAACTAAACGCCGGTTTACGGCTGTAGTTTGGGACCGGTTCGACAGTGACTTCTTCGCCGTCGGATATCACGCCGAGCGCCTTGAACATGATCGTCGCGCCACCGCGGCGGACGATTCCGAAAAATTCGTCTTCGGGACTTGGGCCTCGAAACGTAACTTCAAAACCCAGCATGTTGCGATAGAACGAAAGCGTTGCCGGAACGTCAGCGACGATAAAGAAGGGTGAGATGCTGGAGATCACAGTTGGTGTCATTACGTGACGTTTCATTCACGCTCAAGACCGCCGGAACAACCCTCGACCGCGAGCGCCAGGCAGTCGGCTGTAGGCCAAATGCTTAGACGGGTGTGTTCAATAGCCGAGACGCTTGCGCCACTTTTGTGGATCTTGTGAGCAGTGAAATACAGAGTAGATGGTAATGCTATCGACAATCAACTCGTAGAAAATCTCAAATTGAAAGAGGCGAATCGGTGCTCGCCGAAACTCATCGAAAATAACGCGCTCAATCATGCTGCGAACGTGCCCGCTGCTTCACCTGCGCTCCCACGTCCGACCTGATGACGGATGCTGTAAAGAACGTTCCTTGCGTCTGCATAATTCAGCGCGCTTCTCCTCCGCAACGGATAGTTCT
>OBKT01000012.1_pt1 | contig 19588 bp, 10 predicted proteins | sample 1519771 | NCBI WGS metagenome assembly OBKT01 (sample SAMN00737777, study PRJEB22531) | soil metagenome | reverse complement strand
CGCTGCGACGCAAAGCCGCCAGATCGCGTCCCGGGCAAGCCCCAGGTTCGTCATTTGCGCAAATCATCGCATCGAATTTGAAAGCAAGAATCAGAGTGTCACGTGATCGGCGTCACGGTATCATTCGACAATGAACATATCGTGGGAGCGCGTTTATCGAGATCTCGACGCTGAAGGTAACGCGATCATCAAGGGTCTGATGTCGCCAGATCAGTGTGACCAGATTCGTGTTCTGTACGACAAGGAAGGCTTATTCCGCAGCAACATTGTGATGGAGCGGCATGGGTTCGGACGGGGCGAGTATCGCTACTTCAGTTATCCACTACCGGATCTGATCACAACCCTGCGCACGTCGCTCTATCCGCATCTGGTCCCAATCGCGAACCGTTGGAACGAGTCAATGGGTATCGACGTTCGCTTTCCAGCTACGCACGACGACTACATTCAACGCTGCCATCAAGCCGGTCAAAAGAAACCAACACCACTACTTCTCAAGTACGGAACCGACGATTACAACTGTCTGCACCAGGATCTGTACGGCGAACACGTCTTTCCGCTTCAAGTCGCAGTCCTATTATCAGAACCCGACAAAGACTTCACCGGCGGCGAGTTTGTGATGACTGAACAAAGACCGCGCATGCAATCACGACCGATCGTTGTGCCGCTTCGAAAAGGTGACGGCGTTGTCTTTGCCGTTAACTACCGGCCAGTGACGGGTAAGAAGAGCGTGTACAGAGTAAACCTGCGACATGGTGTGAGTCGCCTGCGGTCCGGAAACCGGTATACGCTCGGAATAATTTTTCACGATGCTCAGTAAGACTCAAGACGGTGAGCCAAAGGCCTGAGTCAACAGGTTTGCCAACCGGTAACCCGATTCAGCAATTGCCTTCCGCGAAACATCGAAGGTGTTCTTCTTATAGTCACTGCTTGGCAATTGGAAACGCTTTAACGTTTTTGGATAAGCATTGTCTTTTGCTTTCTGGAGGCTTTCAAGAATCCAGGCGTCAATGTTGCCAGGCTCGAGTGTTCCATCAAACGACGCGAGGGGAAAATCATCCTGTAGTTTTCGACCGAGTCGCTCTTCATACTGGCTAAGATTTTCATTTTGCGGCTTACTGCGTTCGATAATGTCGTCCCAGTAGAAGTGAAGAGTTAGACCGGACCCAAGCTTAAAGTTGTTTCCACCAGCATCGCCATGACTCTCCCCGTGAAAATTCGTCACTCTCCCACTCGCATGTAAGGGCTGGTGAATGTCACCTACTAGGTGGAGGATCCAGCCCAACATGATTGCTCGCTCTGCCGGCGGAAGACTACTGTTCACGAGATTGCGAAACGCCTTCAGTCTTTCACCCGCATTGATTTGAGCAATCTGCATGGCGAGGTCATGTGGCGGATCATTAGGATCGCCCGATGTCCCCGACCAGAAGTGGTCCACATAATGCCACTCCGGATTGTTGTACCTCGTGCAGACCGGGTTAGGGCTGCTTCCAGGACGGACGATGTCAGGCCACGTAGCTACCGCCATAAAGAACTGTCGTTGCCGTTCCTCCAAAGGCCTACTGTCGTTGGGAAAGAGTTCGCGCAGACAACTATCACTCGGAGCTTGCATGAGGAGATCGACCAGTTGTTGCCGGACGTTAGGCTGTAAATTGTCCCAGGCAATACGTGCGACCATTCTGTGTCCGACGTCATGCCACCCATAGGAAGATTGCGGGAATGCGAGGAAGGCCACGATGCCTAGCCAGATCAGGATTTTAGATTTTTGCATGACAGCTCCTCCAGAGTGAATTTGCACTTCACTAGGTAAATGAGTTTTCAGGCAAAAACATTTCAGGCTGGGTTGTTCTGCTTGGCCTAACCAAGCGGAAGGCGAACCTGGAAACACGTATCACCGGGCTTTGATTCGAAGCGAACGTTGCCGCGATGTTTACGCACGATGCGGGCTACGGTGTCGAGGCCCAGTCCAGTTCCCTCTCCGACTGGCTTGGTAGTGAAGAACGGTTCGAAGATGCGCGACCTCGCGGATGCTGGTATGCCCGCACCGTTGTCACGAATCTCAACCATGATGTCGGTCGGTTCGCGCTTCGTGCGCACCTTTAGTTTTCCGCCTTCGCTCATCGCATCGACCGCATTGACAATTAAGTTGGTCCATACCTGGTTGAGCTCACTGCCGTACGCTTTAATGACCGGCAACGACTCCGCATAGTCACGCGTGACGGTGATGTTCTTCTTCTTCAACTTGTACTTCAGAATCAGCAGCGTGTTGTCGAGACCTTTATGGACATCCAACTCCTGGAGCTTCGCCTGGTCCATGTAACTGTATTCCTTGATGGCACCGACCAGCTCCGATATGCGTGTCGTAGCATTCTTGATCTCACCAGCCAGCTTCGCCGCTGCGAGTTGACAGTTCACACGGGCCAGCACGTCCGCAGTCGCGCTTGAAGGAATCTCGCCGAGCAGTTGTTCGAGCGCCGCCGAATCCATTCCGGCTTCGACGAGATTAGGCGAAAGTTTCCAGGCTTCTGCGACACCATGTGACTCGAGCCACTCGGAGACTTGATCTTCACGATCGCTCTGATCGAGCGAGTTCAACTGCGTCGCCGTCGCGGTATGATCGATTGCTTTACTCTCGAAGGCATCAATCAAATCCTGCTGCTTCTCCGTCAGATCGTGAGAACAGAGTCGCATGTCGGCGGCGCGTAACTCCTTCAACGTTTCAATCAGATCGTTCGCCGCGCGCGTCGCCCCGGCCGCGGGATTGTTAAGCTCGTGCGCGAGTCCGGCTGATAGTTTGCCGAGCGCCATCAACTTGTCCTGCTGCTGGTCGATCGTAGTTGCTTCACGCACGCGATCGCTCATAATCCCGACGAGGCGTTGGACCAGCAACGGCATGCGCTGCATCATCTCGGGAAACAAATGAACCGGAAACCGTAACGCGCGTACGTCAGTCACGGCGTATCCGGTTACTGTGAACTCAGTCATGCGTGAAAACGGCAGCATTCCACTGACTTCAGTTTTTTGCTCGCCGGCGCGCGCGATGTAAACAACGTCGTGATCGTTCTCGTCCCAGTAAGCGTGAATCTCGCCTTCAAGATAGACCACCATCCAGTCAGCCTTATCGCCTTTATGAAACATGACGTCTCCGGGCGCGAAGCGGAGGTCTTGGGACTTACCGGCGAACCACTGCAACTGGTCGTCAGGCAGATCGGCAAACACATGCACGCGACGAAGTGCCTGGACTACATCCGGCGGCGAAGAGTTCGTCGGAACGATTGCTTCAATGCCACCCGAAACTGTTTCTTCCATTTCTCACACGACCTTGCTTAGATATTGATGTACGAAAGAGATCGCAACCGATCCCTCGCCCACGCCCGACGCGACACGCTTGACTGATCCATGACGAACGTCGCCGACGACGAAGATGCCGGGAACATTTGTTTCCAAAAGCCCTGGCTCACGATCGAGCTTCCAACCGTTTGGACGCTTGCCATCGCGTGTCAGATGCGGGCCGGAATAGATAAAGCCGAGGTCATCACGTTCGACGATGTTTGCGAGCCAGTCTGTATTTGGCGCTGCGCCAATCATGATGAACAACGAATTAGCGGAGACTGTGTTTGTCTCGTTCGTTTCCGCACAGTGAATCGAGATGGCTTCGAGATGATTGTCGCCGTGCGCCTCCACGACCGATGTGTTGTATTCGATCTGAATGTTTGGCGTCGCTTTGAGTTGATTTATCAGGTACTGCGACATCGAAGACGCGAGCGACGAACCACGCACGAGCATCACCACTCGCCGTGCGTATCTCGAAAAGTGCATCGCGGCCTGTCCGGCACTATTCGCGCCGCCGACAACATAAACATCCTCGTCCTTCGTCGACATTGCTTCAGTCATGGCGGCGCCATAGTAAATACCGGCTCCCGTTAAGCGTTCCACTCCCGGCGCGTCGAGCTTGCGCCATTGCACGCCTGTCGCCACCAACAACGCATGACAACTGAGCTCCGCTCCGTTTGCGAGTTTCAAAAAACGATATGGACCATCGACTCTTACTTCGGTAGCTTCTGCCGAAATGATCTCAACCCCGAAACGCCTGGCCTGGACCACTGCACGACGCGCGAGATCGGCGCCGGTGAGTCCACTCGGAAAGCCGAGATAGTTTTCGATGCGACTCGACATGCCGGCCTGACCACCCGGAGCCTCGCGCTCGATCATGACTGTTCGCAATCCCTCGCTCGCGCCATAGACAGCCGCGGCCAGTCCGGCTGGACCACCGCCGACGATTGCGAGATCGTAAAAATCTTCTGTCGCGCGCGTTCTGAGTCCCGCATGTTCGGCGAGTTCTGCGAGTGACGGTTGTCGTAGACGCACACCGCTTGGAAGAATCACGATTGGCAAGCTTCGAGTGTCTTCTTCGTCAAGCAACTCTACAAGGCTGCGAACTTCTGAATCTGAAGTTTCGATATCGAGCCATTGATAGGGAACGTGATTGCGCGCGAGAAAATCTTTGATGTTGTGTGATGCAGGCGACCAGCGATTCCCTAACACACGAATGCCTTCAAACTGCGGCGGGAATGCTGCCTCCCAATCTTCGAGCAGTTCGTCAAGTACCGGATAGAGATTTTCTTCCGGCGGGTCCCAGGGCTTCAGTAAGTAATGATTGATGCCTGCTTCGTTGATCGCCGCAATGGCTGCGTCGGTGTCGGCGTAAGCGGTTAACAACACACGCTTCGCATCGGGAAAGAGTTCGATCGCCTGTGCCAGGAAGTCGACGCCCGACATGCCGGGCATTCTTTGATCGATCAGGAAGAGCGCGATCGAGTTGTTCCTGATTTTGAGTTCGCGAACGATTTCGAGTGCCTCAGGTCCCGATCCCGCCCGCAACACACGATAATCACTGCCATACTTCCGTCGCAGATCGCGCTCGATCGCCCGCAAAACCTCACGATCGTCGTCGACCGTAAGTAAAACCGGTTTCGCCATACGTCTTAGTGCTCCATTAGAAGAAGACGTAATTCTGCCACGTAACGCCATTTGGCGCATCACGTCATCGAGGATATGTGCACTAACTCGACCGAGGTATGATTATTCAACCCACGTATCCGCCTGTTGAAATTCCTGCCGCACGTTATTCAAGACATCATTCAAAAAACGCACTAACGCATCAGCGGATTCAAATCGTGTTGTCTTACCCGAAGCAACGTGCTCGACGCGCCCAACAAACCGGCCTTTTTCCGGGTTCGTCTCCGCAGAAAACTTGATAACAAACGAGCCTCGATGTTGCCATCCATTCAACATAGTCGCAGAATAAGCGCCAACCCGGGCGAGAGTCATAAGAAAGTTGTAATGTTTACGTCTTTTGGCGTCCATGGACGGACAGCAAACAACCTTCGGTCCATTTCGATTTGACGAGACCAACGAGTGTCTCTGGCGTGGCTCACAGGCAATTCCGCTGCGGCCCAAGGCGTTTGCTGTTCTCAAATATCTCATCTCACATAAAGGAATTCTTGTAACCAAACAGCAGTTGCTGAACGATGTTTGGCCCAGGACCTACGTCAGCGAGGCGGTGCTGAAAGACTGTATTCGACAGTTGCGACATGCATTGAACGACGATGCGAAGTCGCCGCAGTTTATCGAAACATCTCATCGCCGCGGTTATCGCTTTATTGCCTTGCTCACTGAAACGAAATCGACGCCTGGTCCAATTGTGACGAATGTCGCGCCACCGGTAGTCGAATACACTTCATCCACGAAATTACTCGGGCGTGACGCTGCGCTCGCTCAGCTACGACAATGCTTCGAGACTGCACTAACCGGCGCCTCCCAAACTCTGTTCGTCACCGGCGAGAGTGGTATCGGCAAGACGACGCTGGTCGAAGCATTTCTCGAACAGCTTGGTCCAGGCATTTGCATTCTGCGTGGCCAGTGTCTCGAACAGTACGGATCGAGTGAAGCATATCTACCGATTCTCGATGCGCTCTCGCGTTTGGAAGATGAGAAGATCATAGAGGGTTTGCGAAACTGCGCTCCGACGTGGCTCTGCCAGCTTCCGCATCTCGCCCCAGCCACTGATCGCGAAGGAAATTCTGGAGTGACACGCGAGCGAATGCTTCGTGAGCTGGCGGAAGCACTCGAGCTGATTACGGCGACAACCCCGGTCGTGCTGTTTCTCGAAGATCTTCACTGGAGTGATTACTCGACACTGGATCTCGTTTCGTATCTCGCGCGACGACGGCGACGCGCGAGTTTGTTAGTGATCGGAACGTATCGTCCGGTTGAAGTGATCGTCAGCGAGCATCCGTTACGCGGTGTGAAGCAGGAGCTGCAACTGCATAAGCTCTGCCACGAACTGCCGCTTGAATATCTCACGCTCGAATCGGTTTGCGAGTTTCTTCATATAACACTTCCGAAACATCAACTGCCTGCTGCGTTCGCAGCAATCATTCACAAACGTACTGAAGGCAATCCGCTCTTCATGGTCAACCTCATCGAGTTTCTGGTGCAGGAGAAGATCATTGTGGAACGCGATCAATGTTGGAAGCTCGAAGTCGATCTGAGTGAAGTTGAATTAGTGGTGCCTGAGAATATTCGCGAGATGGTCGATAAACACGTCGAGCGTCTTGAAGCTTCCGAACAACGCGTGTTGGAAGGTGCGAGCGTGGTTGGTATGGATTGTTCGGCAGTTGCGATTTCGGCGGGCCTCGCGGAAGACGTGGTTCGAGTTGAAGAGATCTGCGACGGTCTCGCGCGTAAGCATCACTTCCTGTGGCCTGCATACCTCGCGGAATTACCAGACGGCACGATTACGCCACGGTATCGATTCATTCACGCGCTTTACGTTGATGTACTTTACAAGCGTGTTGCAGCAACACGACGTCGTCTGGTTCATGGGCGCATTGGCGAGTGTGGCGAGCGTATCTACGGCGATCGCGTCGGTGAAATCGCTGCGGAACTCGCCGTACACTTCGAGCAGTCGCAAGACTTCGTGCGTGCTGTTAAATATCTGTTGATGGCAGCGGAAAACGCTATGCGTCGTTCCGCGGATCACGAAGCTCGCGCCCTTTCAAAACGTGGTCTCGAGTTGTTGAAGGTTTTGCCGCAGAGTGCCGAACATGACCTCGAAGAACGCAACCTCCGCTCCATAATCTCAGTCACCTCCGCGGTCAATTGAACAGATGCCACGGGCCTCTCTCGCGGAGTTTCACGCTGGTTCGCTACACCGCTTCTATCATCCTAAACCTGCGTTAACGTCTCTCAGATTGTGCAAAAGTGGGTACGCTCGCGTACGTTTTTCCGGGACCAAATCTGTTATAAGGTTGGTCCCGATTTAAACCCCTTTTACCCCCAAAGTTCTCTCCCAAGAAAACGCAAACAACAGATCTTTCAAATCTGCGTTGCCTCGCAGGTGTGGAATGTCGACCTAATACTGGAGTGCCATGACCTAATTATCAGTCGCCTGGACCAATTAGGAAGCAAGGGGGACCTCTGACATGTCAATCATCTTTAAGGTATCTACCATGGCCGCGCTGCTGGTCTTAGTGGTAGGGCTAGGGACTTTGGACGTTAAAGCCGATCCAGTCACGTTTAGTACTACCGGAGTATTCAGCGTGAGTGGCACTAACGTCGTCAACTTTACAAACATCAACGGTACCACGACGATCACTTTTAACGGCACGACAGATTCGGTGAACACGCCTGCCGGCACTAGTTTTGGTGACATCGTAGTTACTACAACCGTACCAGCTAACCTACTCGGGCCGGCGATAGGTGGTACTTTCACACTGAACATTATTCAGGTGTCACCAGCCGGGGCCACTAGTTTTGTGGGGACACTTTCGGGAAACCTCGGGTTCAACACAGGTATTGCCACACTGACATTCTCTACCACAAGTATGACCATTGGTGGCTTTACCTACACCGTTAATCCGGTCTACACCATCGCGTTGCCAGTGACTGGTGTAGGCGGCGGAGCCGCGACAGGTACGACAACGCTTCAAGGCACGGTTACCGGCGGGGCTGTTCCCGAGCCTGCCAGCATGGTGTTACTAGGTACGGGTCTTATAGGTTTGAGTGGTGCGATTCGTCGCAAGTTAAAGAACAGATAGTCACGCGGTGCCCGGTAATCCGTTGGATAAAGTCAGTACCACTTGCGAAAGCGGGTGGTACTGACCGCCTCCAAGTTTGTCTCTTCAAAAAATCTAAATTCTCATCAACCGACACATTTCTTAACTCTCACGCATAGCTAATAGAAACAATCCTGAGATGCGATGGACTTTTCCGATGGTCCATGTGGTGAACTATTGAATTCTTCCAACTTCCCTTCCTCATAAAGGAGCAGACATGTCGAAAAAGTCTATGGTGGAGGAGGCCGCTGCGCTCGCAGCCAAAGTCCACAAAATTAAAAATCCCCGGGTCGTACATGCGGACCAGGCTACTGATCCTGAATCCGGGAAACAGGTGCGTCTCTTCCGAGTAGTCGGCGCTGAAAAAGGAAACGAACCTGCACGAACCATCGTCCTCGATGACACCGGAAAACCGCTGGAATTGACCCCCAGATTGGAAGCACTGTTCGATCGCACGGACGTTACAGTTCCATCAGTTGCTGCACCAGGAGCGGCTGCGGCTGGCATCACGATCCAGCCCGATACCAATGTACTGACGCTCAATCCCGGCCAGACTCTTGACGAAACCATAACGGTGACCATTCCGAAAAGTGCCGGCCCTGCAAAAGTGGATGTCTACTTTCTCGCCGACACGACCTTCTCGATGAGTCCCTTCCTGAACGCCGTGCAGACTGGAGCGAACAACATTCTGTCAGCACTCTCAGGAATGGGCATCGACATGATGTTTGGAGTCGGCAACTACAAAGACTTCAATTCGGGTGATCCATTTTGTTTTAAACACCAGCTGAGCCCGACAAACGTAGCGGCAACAGTGACCGCTGCGATCAATACGTGGGCTGCCAGCGGTGGCAACGATATTCCGGAAGGCCAACTGTTTGCGCTCGATAGTCTCGCTGTCCCACCGGGGGGAACGATCGGCTGGCGTGCCGGCAGTAAGCGCATCATTGTCTGGTTTGGGGATGCGCCGGGTCATGATCCGATCTGTACGGCGGTATCTGGAGCGCCACTTATAACAGAGGCCAGCGCCACAGCGAAGTTAGTGGCTGAAGGCATTACGGTCTTAGCGATCTCGACCGCGAACCCGGGCTTAAATGAAGATCCGAAGATTAATTCGCTTGATTACGGGGCTTGCGGAGCTCCCGGCGGACTGGCCGGCCAGGCGAACCGCATCACTAGCGCTACAGGCGGCACTGCGGTCAACGTCCTTAATGCAGCCAACATCGTCAACACGATCATTAGTCTCGTTGGCGGCGCCGTAGGTTCAATCAATAACGTGAAGCTGGTTCCTTCGGCTTCAATCGCTCCCTTTGTTACTTCGATCACACCCGCCGCAGGTTATGGACCACTCTCCGGAGATAAAGAACACGTTCTGAAATTTGAAGTGAGGTTCACCGGAATTCCCTGCAAGCCCGAACCGCAGGTCGTTTCGGGAACACTCGACGTGGTGGCGGATGGCAAAGTAGTAGTCAGCAAGAAAGTGCAGATCACCGTACCTCCGTGCGCGCCGAGTTTTGTTTACTCAGTGAAGTTTGTTTGCGGCGTCCAACCGGAGCATGGATGTGAATGCGGACCCGTCCAACCGGGCAAGTATGCGACGGAGATCAATATTCACAACTATCAAAACGTCGAAGTCCCGATTGAGAAACGATTTATTCCGGTAGTGTTCGCAGGAGTAGCGACCGGACGCGAGCCGAAAGTCGCGAAGGCAAGAGCAGCGGACAAGATCGTCCTGCCGCCACACTCAGCAACGATGGACGACTGCTGCCGCATCGCTGAGCTGCTGTTTGGCGATACACCACCTTCACCAATTCCTTTGACGATCGGATTCCTCGAGATCACGAGCAGAGAAGAACTGAGCGTCACTGCCGTCTACACATCGAGCAATCTCACTTCGCACGCCGTCGATATCGACGTCGAACAGATCGAAGGAAGAAAACTCACCCAAAGCCCTGCGGGACATCCCGGCGGAACCACGGGTGGAGGAACCACCGGCGGCGGAACCACCACCGGGGGCGGACACAGCGGACACAGTCATTAAGGAGAAAACAGATGAGCCACCGAATCGGAAGAGTCATGCCGCAAACTCCGGCCGTCGTAGTTGGACCAGGCCATGGAACTCAAGTCTCCCCAGGGCAATGGAGAGTTACGTTCTCTCCGCCCTCCGCAAGCACCGGCACCAAGTTCCTCATGCTGCATTTCACCAGCGCAGCACTTGGGGCCGGTGACCGCATTGACGTTCCGCTTGGTTACGACACAGACAGATTCGATTCAACTGATGGATTGAACTTCTGGAGTCGCCCGCTCAAAGGCAACACAGTGGACATCGACTTTTTTGATGGCGGCAGTGGCACGGGCCAGGCTTCGCTGACCGAGTTCGGACGCGGCGAAGGAATTCAACTCGGCGGCGCCGATGCCGTCTCAGGCGGTAACGCGAATGGCGATGTATTCATGATCGCTACGCCCTTCACGGAGCCGACGTTCTTCAACTCCGCCGGCATTTGCGCGTCGGGCGAGAACCCGAGTTGGGAAAACGTCGAGAAGCTGGGCGCCGGTGTCATGCGCGACACGGCACGCAGTGTGGGTATGCTGATCGACGCTCATGGAGGCGACATATCTACGTGTTCGGCAACCTTGATAGCTCCCGATTTGATCCTCACTGCCGGTCACTGTGCTGATTCACTGTTGGCCATCGAATCCGGATCCATCACGTTCGACTTTCAGACTGACGAATTCGGAAATCGGCCGGCGGGATACAACCCGAAGTTCCACAAATTTAAGCGACTCGTGAAAAGCGGTTTCACAGTATCGGGAACCGCCCCGGGTGTTTCAACGGGAAGCAATTTGGATTACGCCGTAATTCAGATCGAGACACCGTTGGGAGGACTGGGAGTTCCACCGCGACCGATACGCGCAACAGTGCCCGCCTTGGGTGAAGAATTCTTTGTGGTCCATCACCCGCGTGGCACTGCGAAAAAGGTTTCGCGCAAACCGGCTGATCCGAAGTGTCAGCTCTTGCTTGTGAACGGCGATGTTTTCACATACGGATGCGACTCGGATAACGGTAGCTCAGGCTCATCTGTCTTTGATACGTCGGGCCGCATCGTTGCGGTGAATGATTGGGCGTTCGGCGCGTGCGACAACAGGGGCCAATCCGCGGCGGCAGTCGTGGTGGATTTTGCCAAGCCGGCGCCGGCAGCCCAGGACGTGAATGTAGTGTTGGTGCTGGATCGCTCCGGCAGTATGAGCGAACTCGGATTTAAGGGTGACAAGACCAAGATTCAGGAAGCAAAAGAAGCTGCTGCGTTATTCGTTGACTTGCTTCGCACGGACCACACGCATCAGGTCGGATTAGTCACGTTTAGTTCAACGTCGTCTTTGAACTTCGCAAGCGCTCCGATTAGTCCTGGTAACAAAGACACGTTGATTGGTCCAGCGCCCGCGCGGAATGCCGGAATTGTCGGGGGCATCGCGCCGGGCGGCTCGACCACGATCGGTGGTGGCTTGTCACAGGCCCAGGGCGCATTGCCGGGATCCTCTCCCAATCTTCCCGCAATCCTGCTTATGACTGATGGGCTGGAGAACACGCCACCACTGATTTCTTCAGTTGAGGGTTCACTCGGAAGCACGCGTCTCTGCATCGTTGGTTTTGGCAGTGAAGGAAGTGTTGATGGACCACGACTGACGTCACTCGCGCGAAATCACGGCGGCATTTACACGCGGGCCGGTGAAGGATTGCAGCTCAAGAAATTTTTCGTGCTGAGCTTCGGCAACATCTTTCAAACCGGCATCTCGCTGGATCCGTTTTTCGTGTTCCCCGCAGGCTCGGCAAGCATGCCGCCGTTCCCGCTGCAAGTATGTGGCGAGGAAGTCATGACCGTCGTGCTCAGTTGGGAGAGCGACAAAGAAAGTCTGTTTCTCAACTTGATCACGCCGGCTGGTAATACGATCAATCGTTCGACACCGGGTGTCTTCTCGTCCTCCGGCAACACCTGGGTTTACTTCCGGCTGCAACTGCCATTCGCGGGTGAACACAACGGTACGTGGCAAGTTCAAGTGACGCGTTTTGCGGGCGAGGGTGAGTTTCCTGCGCCACTTCCGGAAGAGCGTTTCTTTGTGACTGCCGCGGTTGATGGTGGTCCATATTTCCGTCCGTTGGAACCGCGCCGCTACTACACCGGCGATGTGATTAATCCGCAAGTTGTATTGAGAGAACCGAGCGGATTCCTCGTACACGCTGAAATCAAGTTGGACGTCGAGGTGCCGCAACAAGGCACCGGCAACATTCTCACGCAAACGGGACTGCGTGCGGCGACCGATAAAGACGGCGACACTCTCGACGCACGCACCAGCACGCTGATTGCGCTCGAGAAAGAACGCGGCACACTCATTCCCACAACAACAAAAACGTTTGAGTTGGTTGACGACGGTGATGTTGATGGTGATGGCGCACTCGAGCCCGACGGAGTCTTCGGCAGGCCCCTCACGGATCTGGCACTCTTCGAGGGCACCTACACTTTCCACGCTGTTGCCACATACGGCGAAGAATGCACCGGCACGCGCGAAGCCTCATGGAGCACATACGTCTCCATCGGTATCGATCCCGGCAACACTGACGTCAAAACCGATCCGATCGGAACTGGACCAGGTGGCTGTGTGCTCGTGCGCGCAACGATGACTCCGCGCGATCGTTACGGCAATCACCTTGGACCAGGCCGCGCTGACGCGTTCCAGGTTACGGGACAACCCGGCAGCACGCCGGCTGGCGCGGTGCGTGATAACGGCGATGGCTCTTACAGCATTGACTTGTGTTGGGATCCAGACTCACCCAATCCTCCGGGCGTAGTTGTTACTCAACCCGATCGACCGCCGATCGTCGTTCCGCTTCCGGTTCCTGAAGGTTTCGGCAGGTTTGTTTACAGCGTGAAGTTCCTCTGTGGAGTTCAGGACGAGTGCGGTTGTCATTGCGTCTCTGTGAGGCCCGGTGCTTACGCGACCGAGATAAACATTCACAACTATCTCGAAAGTGAAGTGAAGATCGAGAAGCATGTGATTCCCGTCATCTTCGCGGGAGCAGTCACTGGTCGTGAGCCACGGTTCGCAGTGCGCCAGGCGTCGGACAAGATCGTCCTGCCGCCACACTCAGCAACCATGGATGATTGCTGCCGGCTGAATGAACTGCTTCTCGGTGGTACAACCGGCTCGAAAGGCCCGCTCTCAGTCGGCTTCCTCGAGATCATCAGTAATCAACCGCTGAACATCAGCGCTGTTTACACAGTCACTGATCCGAAGTCGGGATCGGTAAGCATGGACGTCGAACAGATCCAGGGCAAGCGCACGAGGTAACGGCGAACAGCTTAGGGGCTTTTGGCTCAGTCAAAATCTCTGTTGGACAGAGTCAGTATCGTAACGCGGCGTCCGGGTCGATCCGTATGAATGTCTCTGAAAGTGTCGCGTCCGCAACCTGACAAGCTGTAAGGAGAAGTGAGATGTCACACAACACTGGTACGGTCCAGGTTCTGGGCGCGCCACTGGTCATTGGACCAGGACCGACGACCACGTTCGATCCTCCTGCTGCGCCTGGCGGGACCAAGTTGCTGATGCTTCACTTCCAGAACCCTGACTTCAAACCCGGTGACAAGTTGCAGGTAGACCTCGGTTACGACATCGATGAGTTTACCGCCGCCGATGGACCATCGTTCTGGACCAGGCCGATCAACGTCTACGCTTTTCCGGGAGGCGTTGAGATCAATTACATCCCCGCTGGTCCACATAACGGACGTGTGGAGATGGACCGCTACGGACGAGGCGAAAGTATGGCCGGCGATCCCGGTCATCCGAGCATCTCGAATTGCGATCCGTTCTATCAGCCTCCCGCTTTTTCTGAACCGACTTACGATCCATGGTGGTACTGCGTCAATCCGCCAAACTGGGAAAACTCCGCTCGTGCCACTCCCGCGACCGATGTACGCGCCGAAGTTGCGCGCAGTGTTGGAATGATTGTGACTGCTGAAGGAGATCATCTCTCAACGTGTTCAGTGACATTGGTTGATTCAGACAAGATCCTGACAGCGGGTCACTGCCATTCACCGGAAGAAGCGTTGAGCAGTTCGGTCATCTTCAATTACCTGACTGATGAGGATGGCAACCGTCCTGCTCCCTATGAACCGCGGTTCTACAAAGTGGTCGAGGTTCTGGGCCACAAAAACATCGATAGATCGCTGGACTATAGCCTGCTTCGACTGGCAGAGGCGCCCGCCGGGATTCCGTCCATACAGATGAGGCACGATTTACCTGCTCCGCCGGAGGAAGTATTCGGCGTGCATCATCCTAACGGCGCGGTAAAGAAACTTAGTCGCCCGCACGATGAGGGATTTGCGACTATAAGCGGCAACACTTCGATCTGGGGCAGCGGCGATGTCATTACAGTTTCGTCGCCATTTCACATTTCCGGCGGCAGTTCCGGATCGGGAATATTCGACACGGCGGGACGGATCGCGGGTGTGTTGTCGGGAGGCGATCCGTGTGGCAACACCGGCGCGCCAACAGATCTGGTCTATTGTCCAACTGCGAACATTCTTGACGATCTGCTGCCCGCGCCTCCGCCTCCGGTTGAGCGCGACGTGATGGTGGTTTTCGATCGTTCGGGCAGCATGTCGATGGACGATGGCACAGGGCGCACGAAGTTGGACGCGGCTCGCGATGCGGTCTCGCTGTTTGTACAACTCGTAAGAGCCGGCACTGGAAATCGTTTGGGATTTGTTTCGTTCAGCACTCAGGCAAGCGATCCGGTTGACTTCGATCTTGCTGACGTGACGAATGCGAACAAGACCGCGTTGATTGGACCACCACCTTTCATCACCGGTGAACTGGACGATTTAGTTGCGAGTGGCTCCACGTCGATTGGAGATGGGCTCGAAGCGGCGCGCGATGAGTTTAGCGGAGCAGTGACTAATCCAAGGGCGATTCTGGTGATGACCGATGGGTTGCAGAACACGGCGCCAATGATCGACGAAGTGACCGGTTTGGATGACCTCACCATACATGCAATTGGATTCGGAACTGAATCGAGTCTTAACGGCGACTTGCTGACTGAGCTCGCAACTTCACACGACGGGCTGTACACGCGCGCCGGAGGCGCACTCGAACTCGAAAAGTTTTTCTCGAGTGCGTTCGGCAATATTTTTGAAGCGGGCATCTTGTTCGATCCGGAATTCAATCTTCCTGCGGATCAACCGGGCGATCCGATCCCGTTCAAGGTTTGTGGCGAGGAGAGTATTACCGCAGTTGCCGGTTGGGATCGCACCGATGCATCGCTGCTGCTGGAGTTCACCAGTCCGACCGGCGTGATCATCAGAGGGACAACCGCAGGAGCTGAGTCGGCTTCGGGAAGAACATGGACGTTTGTGCGGCTCGATCTTCCGTTTGGTGGCGAGCGCAATGGCGCGTGGAGCGTGCGGGTAGTGCGGCCGACGGGAAGCACCGAGTTTCCACCTCCGGCGCCCGCGATGCGTTACTTCATCAACGTCATTCCAAAAGGTGGACCACGCTTATCACGGTTCCTCGGGAAGAAGCGTTATTACACCGGTGATCTGATCACTCCGATGGTGCTCGTACGGCAGGAGAACGGCGGTTGGCCGGAGAACCTGAATGGGACGTTGACGATCACTCGCCCCGATAGGGGTGTAGGTAACGTGTTGAGTACAGCAGGACTCGGTCCGGCTGCGCCCATCGATGGCGACACTATTCCACCCAGACAAGCGACGCTCCGCGCGATCGAGACTTCAACCGGAACGCCCGTGGTGAAGTATGTGACAAGCACCTTCAATCTCTCAGATGAGTCGGAACACACGGGAGGGTTGTTTGAAGCTGGCGGTACGCTGGGCAGGTCGTTCAGCGATCTGTTCCAGGTCGAGGGGAATTATACGTTTCATGCCAAGACTACCTACGGAGAAGGCTGCTCCGGCATGCGCGAGCTTGCATGGTCCATTCACATCGATGTCGGAATTGATCCAGGCACGACAACGGTATCAACCACGCCGCTCGATCCGCGTCCTGACGGTGGCCCATGTGTGCGAATGGTCTTCACGCCGAGCGACAAATACGGCAACCTGCTTGGGCCGGGACGACTGGATGGTTTCAAGGTCGAGCCAGCACCGCGCAGCACGCCAGGCGCGGTGAAGGATCTGGGTAACGGATCGTATCAAGTGGATGTCTGTTCCGATCCCGATTCGTTGGAGCCTCCGGGGATTGTCGTCGTTCAGCCGGAACGACCGCCGGTAGTGATCGTGTCGCCTGACTTCAGATTGTTTGTTTACAGTGTGAAGTTCATTTGCGGCGAACAGAAGAGTGATTGCTGTGGATGCAGTCCGGTGCAGCCGGGCCATTACTCGACGGAAATCAACATTCACAATCCTGAGGACAAGACTGCGCCAGTGCTCAAGCGATCGATACCGCTCGTTCTTGCGGGCGCTGTTTTAGGTCGCGAACCGAAGTTCAAACAACCTGCGACGCAGGAAATCATTCGATTGCCGGCTCACTCGGCGACGATGGACGATTGTTGCCACCTGTTGGAGACGCTGCTCGGCGCGCCACCGGCATCGTCGATGCCGCTAACCATCGGCATCCTGGAAATCATCAGCAACGTGCAACTAAACGTCACCGCCGTCTACACCGCCACCGACGGAAGCGGCAGTCGTCCTTCGATCGACGTCGAGCAAATCACGGCGCGCCATTTAGGAAAAACGTAAGTAGGTAAGATAAGTAAAGGTGGAGTAGAACAAGTCAGGAAGCTCGCTCGCCCCCGCAGTTGCGAGAGCGGGGGCAAGTCCCTCTTCCTGACTTGTTCTATTCCCACTTGTTGAATTTTGCGAAGATGACGCGGCCGATCAGGATCCAACATTCCATTCTTTCGTATACGTTTCCTAAACAAAACTGCGTATGCTCTGTTCCAATTTTCAAATATAAATTTGCCTTCTTGAAAATCCATCCGAATTCGCCAACACGTCCCATCACACCGCAAAACCGACTCGTCGATTTTCCACACTCTTCAGAGTTGGCACATCCTTTGCGCAAACGAACCGCGCGAACTCCCCTCGCGAGGAGCTAGTCAGTTCAGAAACGAAATGAGTGGTCCATGAAATCCACTTAATCGGACATTCGTTTGTACAATTCAAGGAGACCCACATGCTTCACAGATTACTGATTGCATTCGCAATCACTTTGCTTCATGCATCTTTACTCTTCGCACAAAACACGACCGGAAAGATCGTCGGCACAGTCTCGGCCGCGGACGGCGCGGTCGCAGGAGCCACCGTTACCGTCACTGACGATCAAACTGGTAAAGAAAGAACCGCAACTTCAAATAGTGAAGGAGCCTTCGAAGTTCCACAGCTCGAGTTCGGCAGCTACTCGGTGAAGATTTCCGCCACCGGCTTCAAAACCTTCGTCGTCACGAAAGTAAAAATCGATGCCGGGCGCGAATATCAACTCAACGCGCAACTCGAAGTCGGTCAAATCGTCGAACAGGTAGTCGTCACTGCCGGCGCTGAACCGATCAATGCTTCCAACGCTGAGCTCAGTATGACGATCAGCCGCGAGCAGATTCGCGAGCTCCCGTTGAACGGACGTAACCCGCTTGCCCTGCTCACGCTGACACCCGGCGCGGGTCCAACGACAGACTCAATCAACGGCCAACGTTCATCGTCAACAACAATTACTCGCGACGGTCTCAACGTGCAGGACAACTTCATTCGCACCGGCGCGTTCGTAGACGATCGTCCCACCGTTGATGACATCGCCGAGTTTACGGTCACGACGCAAAACGCCGGCGCAGAACTGGGCGGCGGCGCATCGCTTGTGCAATTAGTGACACCGCGCGGTGGTACGGAGTTTCACGGAAACCTATACGAGTTCAACCGCAACTCGAAGTTTGCCGCCAACAACTTTTTCAATAACGCCACGCCCGATGCGCAAGGCAATGCGATTCCGAAACCGTTCTTGAATCGCAACGAATTTGGCGGCAGCGTCAGCGGCCCTTCGCCGATCTTCAGATTCGGTGAAGGTGGTTCATCGTTAGTCAGAAACAAGGCGTTCTTCTTTTTCAACTACGAAGGCTTCCGCATCGCACAACAGGTGGCCGCCAATGCCACGACGCTGCTGCCGCAAGCGCGAAATGGAGACTTCACTTTTATCGATACGGTCACCGGGCAAACGCGAACGATCAACGTTCTAACCGGCGCTGGGTTTGCGAGTCCGTTAACAGCCGCTCAAGGCGGAGTGCTCAGCGTTGATCCGATCATTCAGTCGCGAATTCTGAGCCAGCTACCGACCACCGGTAATGGTTTGACGACCGGCATCAACTTAACTCAGGTGATCAATTTCAACCGTTCAAATCCGCAAACGCGAAATCAATGGGTCGCCCGCTACGACGTCGTTCCCAACGATCGCAATTCGTTCAATATCGTTTACAAACGAAAGACCGAAATCAATTCACGAACGGATATCGCTTCGGGATTCTCGACGATTCCGTTTGTCAACCAGATCGATCCCACACACTTCCTGAGCGCCGCTTACAATTGGACCGGCTCGAGTAGGTTTACGAACGAAGCGCGCGGCGGATTTCAGTTCACGCGACCTTTCTTTAACCAGAGTCACATCCCGCCCGACTTCTTTATCGGCACCTTGCCGCTGATCACTCATCCGGAAGGTTCGTTTACGGATCAGGGACGTAACACCAAGTACTACAACATCCAGGACAACGCCGTTTATTCATTCGGCAACCACTCGTTCCGTTTTGGTGGTCAGATTGAATTTTTCAAACTTGAATCGGTCGTCAATTTCGGTGTGCTGCCGACGTACAACATCTCAACCACTGGTAATCAGTTTACGCCGGGTCTGACGGCTACTCAGATCAGCCGTATCAACACCACCGATTTGGCACGCGCTAATTCGTTACGGTATTTGCTCGGCGGCATTATTGGCACCGCGAGCCAGACCTTTAACCTTATCGATCCGCAAACTGGTTATGCCTCTACGCCTGACGTTCAGCCGTTGGACTTCAAGATCTATTCGGCCTACTTCTCGGATCAATGGAGACTGAAACCAAACCTCACACTGAATCTAGGACTCAGGTACGACTACTACACTCCGCTGCACAGTCCCATTGGTAACTACCTGGAACCGGTGATCCAGAATGGCGATCTGGTCGCGAGTATTCTCGATCCGAATGGCCATCTGGACATCATCGGCGGCAACTCAGGACGACAAGGCACGTTTACTAAACCCGACCTGGATAACTTCGGACCAAATCTCAGCTTTGCGTACTCGCCTCAATTTCACAACGGATTCGTTTCGCGGCTCCTCAGTGACAGCTTTGTCCTGCGAGGTGGAGTTCGCGTCAACTACGTCAACGACGAATACGTGAAATCCACCAGCACGCTGCTCGGCGCTAACCCCGGTTTGCGCTCGTTTAC
>OBKT01000011.1_pt1 | contig 19639 bp, 12 predicted proteins | sample 1519771 | NCBI WGS metagenome assembly OBKT01 (sample SAMN00737777, study PRJEB22531) | soil metagenome | reverse complement strand
GTATCGCGAAAAGCTGGTTGCGGTTCGAAATATACAGCACTCCATTCGCCGGCACCGCCGAAGAATAAACCGAGCTGCCCATGTTTATTTCCGCGATGACTTTCTTCACCTTGCCTTCCTGCATGATCACGACGTCGCCGTCTTCATCGCCGAGATAAATCTTACCGTCGACCAGCATCGGTGATCCCCAAATGGCCGCGAACAGATCGTGTGTCCAGTAAACCTGACCGGTCTTCGCATCGAGGCAGTGGAGAAAACCACTAAAGTCAGCCTCATAAACCAATCCATCCTTGATCGCGGGCGTAGAGATCGAGCGACGAATCTTGTCGTACTGCCAGACCATCCCCGTCTTCGTGATATCGCCGCGTTTCGTGGCGTCGATGCAGTACATGTGGCCCACGCCTTCGCCGTGTTCCGGATCCTGGCCATTTGCAATGTAAACGCGATCTTCGTAAACCACCGGGGTGCTGATCAGTTCGTTGCGTGTCTTGGGCCAGACGGAATCTTTCGGATTCGTATCAAACTCCCACAGCTTCTTTCCGGTGAGCGCTTCGTAACCACGAATCCAACCGTCACCCTGCGCATGAATGAGTTGGACCACGCCGCCGATCGTTCCGACTGTCGGCGACGACCACTGTCCATGGAGAATTTTGTCGAACACGGAATTGTCTTCCCAAACGAGTTTGCCCGTCTTCTTGTTGATGGCAATGATCGCCGGCGCCTTGGGTGACGGAATGTTGACGTGGCTTTCGTCCTGCCCGTTTGAAGTGCTGACGTAGATGAGATCGCCGTACATGACTGGCGAAGAATTCGCGAGGTTGTGTGGCAACGACCCGACTTCCTCCATCATGTCAAACTTCCAAACTACGTCTGCGTTTGTCTCGCCGGTCAGCTTCTCGTCCGTCACTGGTCCATCGTTCTCTTTATCGCGAAAACCTTGTGTATCAAGACAGATGAGCTCAGCGCGATTCGACACGTAATAGAGACGATCGCCGTCGACTAACGGCGAAGATGCGACGCCTTGATACGGCCAATCGTTTACGCGGCCAGTGGCGAGTTTGTCAGTGACCATCTGCCACATGAATGCGCCATCGGATTCACGAAAAGCCATCAGCACGCCCTTGTCGCCAGTGATCTTCGGATCGCGCAGTCCCTCGTTGTTGGTGCCGATGAAAACCATGCCGCCGGAAACGACTACGTTACCGTAAGATTGCGAGCCGAGTTGGGCCACCCACTTCACGTTCTTCTTCGTCTTGACGTCCCAACTCGTCGGCAGTCCTTTCATCTTTGACACCATGTTGCGATCAGGTGTGCCGCCCCACATGGGCCAGTCGCCGGTGCCTGGATCTGACGCCGATGCAGACGGCGCAAGGCAGTAGACGGCGACAGTCAACAGGAGCAGCGCGCACATTAGAGCAGCCGGGCGATTAAAAATTGCGTTGGAGTTAAAGCTTTTGAATCTCATTTGTTTGCGTACACCTTTATGTTGTCGAAGTAGAGTTCAGCGAGACCGTTGCCAAAAATTCCAGGCGCGCCCTGGCGATTCGGAATCGGATCTATGTATTCAACCATCCAGGCGGACGGTTCCGGTTCGTTTGCCAGCCATGCTTTGCCACGCGCGCGCGTTTTGCCATCCGGCAGATTCTGGACTTCCAGTTTGAGACGGTACCAGGTGTCGGGTTTCCAGGCGAAAGGAACGCTCTTGGTCCGTTTGGTTTCAGGTTGCCAGGGCTCGATGTGAAGCATCTGGCTATTACCATACAGGGTCAAAACGTAGCGTTGCGCGATGACGCCTGCATCGCCCTGCTGTCGTCGCTTTGTCGTGGCGTTTACATCCGCTTCAACCGTGTAGTTGGACCAGTCAGATGGTCCCATGTAGGCACGAGCGCGAGTCAGCAATGACGAGCCTTCAGTTAATTTCGTCATCACTTTGTTTCCGTTTTGCTCGCGCACGCTAAACTTGAGCGTCGTATTCACCCACGTCGGCGGCAGTGTATTGACGGCGTAGGAATCGAAAGTCTCACTCCAGGGCAGCGGCGGAAACACGCGCACGCTCGCCGTTCCACTCAGGTCACCAACGGTTGCCTTAACCAGACCCGCTTGCGCGATCGCATCAGAGCCCGCGGTGAAGTGGCCATTCTCAACTGTGCCTTTTAACTTATCGAGCGACCACGTCGCAGCCGGTTCTTCGCGAACGAAGTTACCCTGCGCGTCAAAGAGACGAACGCGGAAATTCACTTTATCACCGGGCTTGAGGATCAGTTCAGTCGGAACTACCTGAACGAACGTTGCGGGATTCGAGCTGACTGGCGTTCCCTGGGCCGCACTGCCCGCTGGAGCGTGAGAAGAAGTGCGACTCCCTTTCTTGCCGATACAGTAGAGACCAGCTTCGCTTGCGAAATAGATACGGCCATTCGCGACCGCAGCCGACCCGATGATCTTCTCCTCTACGCCGTTGTTTTCCAACTGATCCTCGTCGAGGATCTCGCATCCGGTCGCAGACGGTTTGAGTATGAAAAACTTTCCATTCTCAGTACCGACGTACAACTTGCCATCGGCGAGAACGGGCGACGCCTTCTGGATCGTGCCGAGGGTTTTGGCCCAGAGTTGCTTGCCGGTATTTACATCGAACGCGGCGATGTTTGCGCTGTTATCGATCTGATACATGCGATCGCCGTCGAGCACAGGTGAAGAGAATCCGCCCTGCCAACCGTATGTGCTCCACTTGATCTGATCCGGCTTGATGTCGCCTTTGGCAGTGGCGTCAACAGCAACCATCATACCCATCTCACTCGAAGCGAGATTCTCTTCGCTGTGCGTGAGGATGGCCACGTTGTTATAGACCACAACGCCGGTGTTGAGTCCGCGTTTGCTGATTTCATACTTCCAGACGGGCTCACCAGTTTGCGGCTTGATTGCGTAGACAAAGCCGTCGCTGCCTCCCTGAATCAGCAGCCGAGTTCCATTGACGTTGACGATGATCGGTGGCGCGTAAGTCGTGTCGTAAGGCCGGCCGCCGGGCGCACTCACCCACATCGTCTCGCCGGTCTTTTTGTCGAAGGCCATGAAACGATGAGCGCCGCGTCCGTGTTGGCCCCACTGGAATGTGACGCCACTCACAATCACGAAATCACCATCGATGATCGGCGACACGGTGCGTCCACCGTGTGTGGTAAGCAGTCCGAAGTCTTCACCGAGCGAACGTTCCCACAAAACTTTTCCGTCTTTACTGAAACCGATGAGAGTGCCGCCGACTCCGAAGGCGTAGACATTTCCCGTCGTTGGATCTCCCACCGGAGATGCCCACCCGACGCGATGCGGCGGAACGTCGCTGAGGTAAACGTTGAAGCGATGTTCCCATAGCACCTTGCCGGTATCGGCGTTGAAGCACATAAGTCGCTCTTGCAAAGTCTCCCCGGCACCCGCAGTGTTTTGCAGGTACACGTGATCGCCGACGACGATAGGCGCCGAGCGTCCACCATACGGAGCTTTCCAGGCGAGATTCTCACCAGTTGGTGACCACTTCGCCGGAAGGTTCTTTTCATTCGAGATACCATCGCGCGCTGGTCCACGCCATTCGGCCCAGTCACTTGCGCTGACGACGGCGAAAGCAAGGCAAAGGTTCAAATATATGGAGATCAGTGTAGTCATTTTGGAGGCCCGTCACTATAAATGAAAAATACTGTTTCCGACCTTGCGGAAAAGCTGTACAAAGGGTTATTAAGTCGCTGCGCGCTTGCAACCTTGTGGATGTAGAATACGTAAGCTCACGTTGCTGCGTTACACTTTTTTTCGTGATTCTAGCAGTTTCCGTCTCATCCGTTAATCTGCCGTTGCTTTTAGACTTTGTTCACCGCGAGGAGAAATCATGTTGGTGTTACAAAAGGTCTTCCTCTTTTCGCTTGCCGGACTTTTGTTTGTGCAGACTGCGGCGCCTACCAAGCAGGAGTTGAACGATCAGCTTTATGAGGCTGTTCGCAAGGGCGACGTTGCGGGTGTGACGTCCGCATTGGACCGCGGCGCGGATGTGAATGCGAAGTTTCGCTACGGCACGACAGCGCTGTTCAAGGCTGCTGAACGAGGCAATGCCCAAATCGCGAAGATATTGCTCGACCGCGGCGCCGACGTAAACGTCAAAGACACTTTTTATCAAGCTACTGCGATGAGCTGGGCCATCGACGGCAAGCACATGGATGTCGTGCGACTGTTGTTGGAGAAGGGCGCCGAGGAAGTGGAGGATGTGTTGTTGTCCGGCGTCCGCGAAGGCAATCCGGATTTGGTGAAGGCCGCCCTGGATCGTGGCACGCTCAAACCCGAAAGCCTGACAGTCGCGCTCGCAATCTCCGCCGCCGACGAAAAGAATGCGGCGATCACAGAGTTGTTGACTAAGGCGGGTGCGAAGGCTCCGTTTCAAGTCGACGCCGCGACGCTTCAGTCTTACACCGGCAAGTACAAAGGCGACCCGGGACCAGAGGCGACGATTACCGTGAAAGACGGAAAGTTGATGGTGGGAGGATTTGGTCCCCAATTGCAGCCGCTGATGGCGCTCGACAACACGACGTTCCGGCCCATTAATTTCGCTGGGATCACGTTAACGTTCAATGTCGAAGGCGGCAAAGTCACGAGCGCCACAATGAAACAGGGAACGTTTACGACGCAGATGAAGCGCACTGGTGATGTGAGTCAGTAAGGCAGTTTCACGCTGCGTCGCAACGACGCGGCGAAACATAATTCATTCTGCTTTCCGCTGCGTCGTTGCGCCGCTGCGTGAAACAATTTCTAGCGAAAGCGAACTCATGACACGACTGACACTAGCATTAATTTTTATCGCCACTACTGTAATTGCCGCACACGCGCAGAACTGGCCGCAGTTTCGCGGACCAGGCGCTACTGGAGTCGCTGAAGGACCCGCGAGGCCGGTGACGTTCGACGCCTCAAAGTCACTTAACGTCCGTTGGAAAACTGCGATCCCTGGCCTGTCGCACGCCAGTCCCGTCGTTTGGGGCAACAAGGTGTTTGTCGTGACCGCAGTCAGCTCTGCGAAAGACGAAACCCGCTATGGACTTTTCGGCGACGTTGCTCCGGTCAAAGACGATCCCAAACACGCATGGAAGATTTATGCTCTCGATAAAGCAACGGGCAAGGTACTCTGGGAGCAAACCGCGTACGAAGGTATTCCAAAGATTAAGCGCCATCCGAAGTCTTCACACGCAGCCTCGACGCCCGCAACCGATGGAAAATATTTGATCGTTAACTTCGGTTCCGAAGGTCTCTACGCTTACAACCTCAACGGCAAGCTTCTGTGGAAAAAAGATCTCGGCGTGCTCGATGCCGGCTGGTTCTACGACGTAGACTACCAGTGGGAATACGGCAGCTCACCGATCATCTACAAGAAAATGGTGATCGTTCAGGCCGACATTCAAAAGAACTCGTTCATCGCCGCATACGACATCAAAACCGGAAAAGAACTTTGGAAGACCGCACGCGAAGAGCTGCCGTCGTGGGGTTCGCCGACAGTTTACGAAGGCAAGACGCGCGCTGAGCTGATCACAGTCGGACCCAAAGCGATTCGTGGTTACGACCCCGCGACCGGAAAAGAATTGTGGCACCTGGGACCGATGTCGGAAATTACCACTCCGACACCTTTTGTCGCACACGATCTGATCTTCGTCACGAGTGGTTACCCGCCAGTTCAACCGATCTACGCGATTAGACCAGGGGGCAACGGCGATCTGACGCTCCCAAAAGACAAGGACTCGAGCGATTTCATCGCCTGGAGCAAACAGCGCGGTGGTCCATACATGCCAACGCCCATAGTCTACGGCGACTTGCTTTACACGTGCTCGAATCAAGGCGTGCTGGCCGCTTATAACGCGATGACAGGTGAACGAGTTTACCAGGAACGTTTAGGCGGGAGCGGCGGCGCGTTTACGGCTTCACCAGTCGCGTCGGAAGGAAAGATTTATCTCTCGAGCGAAGATGGAGACGTGTTCGTAGTAAAGGCTGGACCGAAGTACGAACTGCTCGCAAAAAATCCGGTGGGCGAAGTGATGATGGCCACACCGGCGATCTCGGACGGATTGTTGATTGTGCGCACAGTCTCTAACTTGTACGCCTTCGGAGAGAATAAGCAAACATCAAGCGGATCAGAAAAAGGATCAAAACAGTGAAACAAACACACCGAATCGCACTTGCGCTCATTGCTGGACTCACGTTAACGGCTGCCGGACTCAGTTCCTTCGCAACAACTGCATCGGCAGGCAACTGGCCGCAGTGGCGAGGACCTGATGGTTCCGGTATCTCAAACGAAAAGAACCTTCCTTCTGAATGGAGTCCGACCAAGAACATCAAATGGAAGACGTCCATCGAAGGTCGCTCGCACTCATCGCCGATCGTTTGGGGTAACCGAGTGTTTCTGACGACGGCAGTTGAAGGGGCAGTGGTTCCCGGCGCGAAGGCCGTAAAGCATGTGCTTGAAGGTGACAAAGAGTTTCTGCATCCCGACAGCGTCGGAGCCGATAAAAAACATACGTTCAAGGTCCTGTGCATCGATCGCGACAGTGGCAAGATCCTCTGGCAGTCGACGGCGTGGGAAGGCACGCCGTACGACAATCGTCACCGCAAGAGTTCATACGCTGCTTCAACTCCGGCGACCGACGGCAAGCTCGTTTATGCGTTCTTCGGCACGGAAGGTCTCTACGCTTACGACTTCAAAGGCAATCTCGCGTGGAAAGCGCAACTCGGGAATCTCGGCACCGTCGGCATGGGAACGGGAACATCACCGATCCTTTTTGAGAATCTCGTGATCGTGCAGTGTGATGAAGAGAATGGCGCTTCATCGTTCATCGTCGCACTCGACAAGAAGACCGGCAAAGAAGTCTGGAAAACGCCGCGCAAGGTGCAGGTGAGTTGGTCCACGCCGCTGCTGGTTAAAACCGCGACGCGTGCGGAATTGATCACGAGTGGCACCGAGTTCCTGATTTCTTACGATCCTGCTACGGGTAAAGAGCTGTGGCGTCACAAGGGCCTCGAGAGCAACGCGATTCCTTCGCCGGTTGCGAATAATGAAATGGCGTATCTGATCGCAGGGTTTCCGGCGAAGATCGCTTACGCAATCAAGCTTGGTCAAAATGGTGATCTGACAGGCACTCCGAATGTAACGTGGAAATATGAGAAGGGCACTGCATACGTGCCGTCACCGATTCTCTATGGCGACTATCTTTACCTGACAACCGACCGCGGCATTCTCACGTGCATCGATGCGAAGACTGGCGAAGTGAAATACGAAGGTGGTCGCATCCCGATTCCCGCAACGTTCACAGCTTCGCCGGTCGCGTTTGAAGGAAAGATTCTGATGACCAGCGAAGATGGAGATACGTTCATCGTGAAAGCGGGTCCGAAGCACGAGATCATCGGCACTAACTCCGTCGGCGAGCCTGTCTATGCGTCGCCGGCGATTGCTGACGGCCGGATCTTTATTCGCGGCGAAAAGAATCTCTATTGCATTGGAACATAAGTTAATAAAAATCCGTCTAATTCGTGTTAACTTTTAACCGCAGATTTTCACGAATAAGGATGGATTTTTATGTTTCGAAGATTTGCCTTCGTAGCGTTGGTTGCGTGTATCGTTCTCGCCGGTATCGCGTGCAGGAGCAGCGCGAACGACGCGCACTACGCGGAACTTGAAAAACAGCGGGCTGAACAGGCAGCACAGCCCGCACCATCTGTCGCTCCGTCACCGAGCCCCAGCCCGTCAGCCAGCGCGAGTCCATCGCCCGGACAAACGCCCGCCGAACCCGCTAAAAATTACTGGACCAACTTCCGCGGTCCGCGACGCGATGGGAAGTATGAGGAGGCGAGTATCGCTACGAACTGGCCTGCCGGAGGCTTGCGTGAAATGTGGAGACAGCCGGTCGGCGTCGGCCACGCTTCGTTTGTCGTAGCAGATGGAAAAGCCTACACGATCGAACAACGTCGCAGCCAGGAAGTAGTCGCGGCTTATGACGTCAACAACGGTCGCGAACTCTGGACGCAGAAGTGGAGTGCTGAATTCACTGACTCAACCGGTGATGGACCACGAGCCACGCCGACCTGGGACAACGGCCGTCTTTATGCACTCGGCGCGACCGGTGAGTTGCGCTGTTTGGACGCGAATAGCGGCGCGGTGATCTGGGGTAAAAATATTCTTTCCGACAACCAGGCCAGTAATCTTCCGTGGGCCATGGCGGCAGCGCCGCTGATCGTCGACGATAAAGTGATCGTGTTGCCGGGTGGCACTTCGGGCAAATCCGTAGTTGCATACAACAAGAACAACGGCGCTCCGGTTTGGCGCGTGCTCAGCGACACGCAGGCGTACGTTTCACCGATGCTGGTTGAACTTGCCGGACGACGCCAGATCGTCGTCGTGAGCGCGTCGCGTGTGGTTGGACTCGCGCCGGAGAATGGCGCGCTGCTTTGGGAGTATTCGTGGGACACTGATAACGGCATCAACGTCTCGCAACCGATCATGGTCGACGGGAATCGTTTCTTTATTTCGTCAGGCTATGGAAAAGGCGCAGCGCTCGTTGAAGTGAAGGGCAGTGGCAATAAGTTCACGGCGTCGACTATTTGGGAAAACACCAACATGAAGAACAAGTTTAATAGCTCTGTTCTTTATAACGGATACGTCTACGGCCTCGACGAAGGCATCCTCGTTTGCCTGGATGTGAACACCGGCGAGCGCAAGTGGAAGAATGGTCGCTACGGATACGGGCAGATTATTCTCGCGGGTGATCACTTGATCGTGACCAGCGACCAGGGCGATGTCGCGCTCGTGAACGCGACGCCAAGCCAGTACACCGAAGTCGCGCGCTTCCCGGCTGTGAAGGGTCAAACGTGGAATTATCCCGCGATCGCGGGCGGTCGATTACTTGTACGCAATTCAAGCGAGATGGTGGCGTACGACATCTCTGACCACAGATGAAACGGATTTTTAATACAGATCAGCGCTGATCTTGTATGTGAAATCCGTGTTATCAGTGGCTACTGCTTCTTAAAGATCCGCTTCGCCTCGTAAGAGATGTTTGGATTATCGACGTACATGTCGATAACTAACTCACCCTGGCCGGAGATGGTCCACTTCCGCACTGTCTGCGTTGTCACCGGTCCTTTCGGTGTCTCGGCAGTTACCACATCAGTTACTTGAAGTCCTCTATCACCCGGCAACCACTGCGCGGTTCGTTTACCTTTTGGTGGCGGCTGGTTAGGCGGTGCTTGTGGTGTGAACTCGTGCTCCTTGCCGTCGAGGATGTACGTGTCTTTCACGCTGCGTTCATTGTTCGGCTGGATGAGTTTTGTTTCCAGTTCGATCTGATCTTCTTTTTGCGTGATGACGAGAGTTTGATTCATATCGGGAGGCAGACCGAAGCTACGCGCTCGATCCATGGCCCAGGTGCCGTTGAAGTCTGGTTTAGTTGCTGCGAAGGCAAACAACGAGAGTGCCATGATCGCCGCGACTGTCAACAATATCTTTCTTGCCATCGCCGGTTCTCCTTTACTTACGATCCTTAACGAGTGAAAGAAGCGGGCCCGTCATAAACGTCGTGACGAGCGCCATTACTACCATCATTGCAAAGATGCGTGCCGGAAGAATGCCCAGATCATACCCGATATTGAGCACTACGAGTTCAACTAATCCTCGGGTATTCATTAGTACGCCGATTGAGAACGACTGCGTCCAACTCATTCCCGTCCAGCGACTCATCAACATACTGCCGCCGAGCTTGCCGGCAATCGCGACGAGGATGATCAGCGCGCATAGCAACCATCCGTACCAATCATTTAACAGGCTGACCTGCGTCCGTAATCCCGTAAACGCAAAAAACAGCGGCAGCAGCGCATAGGAGCCGAACGCTTCCAGCTTGTCTTTAAGAAAGCTCCGAAATTCTGTAGACGGCGGCATCACCACGCCCGCGACAAACGCGCCGAAGAGTGCGTGAATGCCAATCGTCTCAGTCAGCAACGCGCAAGCGAGCACAAACGCCAGAATGAGGGGAATCAACCTGCGTCTGTGAAGTTGCGAGTCAGGCTCTTTGATCACTCGCGCGAGTTGGGGCCGCACTACAAAGAACATCATTAACGCGAAGACAACCGTCAAACCGATCGTCATCGCGGAGCTTGCTAACCCCGTTGATTTCACGAGGGCGATCACGAGCGCGAGAATGCACCAGGCAGTGACATCGTCGACGGCAGCGCAGGTGAGCGCGATCGATCCTAGTGTGGTATTCGTCAGCCCGCGGTCTTCAAGAATTCGGGCGAGCACCGGAAAGGCAGTGATGCTCATCGCCACCCCGATAAATAACGCAAACGCGCTGAACGAGGTTCCGGCAGGCCCAAGTTCGCGATAAAGAAAGATGGAAAGCGCTGTGCCGAGCAAGAACGGGACGGCGATGCTCGCGTGACTGATCATCACCGCCGTGGATCCTTTTTCTCGTACGTACCGCACGTTGAGTTCCATGCCGACGATGAACATGAAAAGCACGACACCGATTTGGCTCAGTTGTCGCAGTGTTTCCAGTGACGACGCCGGAAATAGAAATGAAAGCGCCGGTGGATAAATGAGTCCGAGCACTGATGGACCGAGCACGATGCCCGCGAGCATCTCGCCCATCACGGGTGGTTGATGGATGCGGCGGAAGAGCCTGCGAAAGAGTCCGGCCATTATTAAGATGACGATGATCTGGGTCAGTAGAATGCTGAGTGGGGTCCTGAAATTTTCCCAGAGAACGTTATTCGAGGGAGGTCCTGCTACTGATGTCGGATTAACTGGTCCCAAACGCGAACCCGCCGCGAGTATCAGCCAAACGCCAACGACAAACACCAGCAGCAACAGGAAGTACGGTAAAAAGTGGCGTGCGTCCGAGAAAGTGGACCGGGGTCGAGGGGGCATCGACTCTCTATACAACGGCTCATCACAAGCGCGCAACCTACTTCGTACTCAATGCGTAGTAATCCGTGCCCCGATCCGCGTCATCCGTGGCCAAATCATTCCAATGATGCTAATTTGATTGACTGACTCGATGGCTGTAGAAACCAGAACCGAAGTAGGAAATTATTTCGTCTCCAATTATCCACCGTTTTCGCAGTGGAAACCGGAGTTTGTGCCGCAGGCAATTGAGGCGCTCAACCAGCCTGCGCGAGTCGATGATCCGCTAGGCCTTTATATTCACATCCCGTTCTGTCGCAAGCGCTGCGTCTTCTGTTACTTCAAAGTCTACACCGACAAGAACGCTTCCGAGATCGAGGTCTATCTCGACGCGCTCATCAAAGAGAACGAACTGTACAGCGGCATGCCCGCGTTTCAGGGACGCCAACTGCGGTTCGCGTATTTCGGCGGCGGCACGCCTTCATACATCAGCGAGCGTCAGTTGCGTTATCTCGTCGATGGACTCAATCGACACGTGAGTTGGGCCAACGCCGAAGAGGTCACGTTTGAATGTGAGCCCGGCACGTTGCAGAAAGCGAAACTCGAAACACTGAAAGACATCGGCGTGACGCGTCTGAGTCTCGGGATCGAACACTTCGACGACGAAATACTCGCTGCCAACGGACGAGCGCATTTGTCAGCCGAAGTCTATCGGGCTTACCAGTGGGCACGCGAAGTCGACTTCCCGCAAGTCAACATCGACCTGATCGCGGGCATGATGGGCGAAACGGAAGACAAGTGGCGTGAAGCGATTCGCCGCGCGATCGAGCTGCAACCCGATTCCGTCACGATCTACCAGATGGAGTTGCCCTACAACACAGTCATCTCGCAGGACATCCTGAAGAAGGGCATGACCTCGCCGATTGCGGGTTGGACCACGAAACGCGGCTGGCTGGATTACGCCTTCGAACAATTTCTTGCAAATGACTACGAAATCGCGGGCACCGACATCGTTGCGACGAAGAAGAAGACTTGTCGCTTCATCTATCGTGATGCGCTCTGGCATGGCGGCGACATGATCGGCATCGGTGTTTCGTCGTTTTCACATTTTGGCGGCGTCAATTTTCAGAACGCGCACAACTTCGAAGAGTATGTCCGCATCCTTAACGAAGATCGCCTGCCGCTTTTGCGGGCCGTTTCACTGACAGCAAAGCAGCGACTGATTCGCGAGATGGTCTTGCAGTTAAAGACCGGAGTGCTCGACACCGGGTATTTTCAGAAGAAGTTTGGTGTTGATGTTTGGAATGAGTTCCGTCCTGTTTACCAGGGACTGGAAGAAAAGAGCCTGCTCGCGCGTCACAATGGCACGATCGCGCTGACGCGGCGTGGTCTTCTGGAAGTGGATCATTTCCTGATCGATTTTTTTGAACCTGAACTAAGAACAGTACGCTACGCATGAATAATAATACTTACGACGTCATTGTAATGGGTGGTGGACCCGCAGGGAGTTCCGTTGCCGGCATACTGGCGCGCGAAGGGCGCCAGGTCATCGTTTTCGAGAAAGAAATATTTCCGCGTCATCACATCGGCGAGTCGTTGATGACCGACACTTACTGGACGTTTCGGCGACTCGGCGTGCTCGAGAAACTCAGGCAAAGCCCGTTTGTGCGCAAGTACAGTGTGCAGTTTGCGAACTCAGCCGGCAAGGAATCACGCCCGTTTTATTTCTTCGAGGCAGTGCATCATGAGAGTGCGGTTACGTGGCAGATCACACGCGCGCAGTTTGATCATCTGCTGATCGATCACGCAGCCGAACAGGGCGCGGTGGTCCATCAGGGCGTCCTCGTCAAACAGGTGCTGTTTGAAGGTGATAAGGCCGTCGGTGTCGAAGTGCAGATGCAGGACGGCACGCGTGAGAAGTTCTTTGCGAAGGTTGTAGTCGATGCCACGGGACAAGCCGCGATGCTCTCGAATAAGTTCCGCTGGCGCGTGCGTGATCCAAAGCTCAAGAAGGCCGTTCTTTATTCCTACTTCAAAGACGCACATCGCGAACCGGATCTTAATGGCGGTGCGACACTCGTGCTGCGCACGGAGCCTGGCAGCGGCGGTTGGTTCTGGTATATCCCGCTTGAAAACGACATCACGAGCGTCGGCATCGTTGCCGATCCGGATTATCTGCTGAAGAACCGTGGACAGGATCTCGCGAAGATCTTTAACGAAGAGATTGAGAAGTGTGAGTCAGTTCGAAGACGTGTCGCCGGGGGCACTCGCGTCGACAAGATCTATTCGATCCTCGACTACTCGTATCGCTCCAAGCAGAACGCGGGTAATGGTTTCATTCTCATCGGCGACGCGTACGGTTTTCTCGATCCGATCTACTCGTCAGGCGTGTTGCTGGCGTTGAAGATGGCCGAGCTCGCCGCGGACGCCATTCACGATGCTTTCAATCACGACGACTTCTCCGCCGCGCGACTCGGTCAGTACCAGACGAAACTCGACCGCGGTATCGAGTCGATGCGCAAACTCGTCTACGCGTTTTACAACGACGGCTTCAGCTTCTCAGGCTTCCTGCGCAAGTATCCTGAGGAGCGCGTCCACATCATCAACCTCTTGATAGGCGACGTGTTCAAGGAAGGCGTGGATCAGGTTTATGGTCCAATGTCCGAGTTCGCCGAAATCCCGCCACCACTGTACGAGCAGGTTGACGGCACGATGGTCCCGCAGGCTCCGACGCCCGAGGAATCCGAGTTGCTGCTATCGGCGAAGTACACATTCTTCGACGACAGACAGCAGCCACAGGTAAACACGGACACTGCGGATTAGTTTCTTGTTTGCGCTCGGTTAGCGTGGTATCGTTTCAGAGTGAAAACTCTTGCTGAAATAGAAGCCGCAGTCGAGTCGCTGCCAAAGGATAAACAAGAAGAACTACTTCGCTTTATCGAAGGGCGTTTGCGTAATGGGGGTGAGCCTCATTCTCACGACACCACCTTTGGCCGCAGCAAGCGCGGGTTTCCGATATCCAACGGTCGTATGCCTTTTACATCAGCAGACGTAAGCCTCATTGAATCTGATTGACGCCTGTGTAATGTGGTTGCTTGATGGAAATCTCTTAGTTGCGCTCGCGATTAATACTCACGAATTTCACCATAGAGCTCAGCGCTGGTTTGATTCGCAAATAGAGCCGTTCGCAACGTGCGCGATCACGGAAGGCACGCTACTTCGTGTCCATATGAAAGTTGCGCAGGATACCAGTGCCGCTGCTGCATGGTCGATTCTTGAAGCTATTCACAATATGCCAGAGCACATTTTCTGGAATGACAGTTTCAGTTAGCGGGAAATTGCTTTCGCAAATATAGGCGGATCTAAGCAGGTCACTGATGCGTGGTTGGCGGAATTAGCTCGTCGTAATAGCGGACAACTGGCTACTCTAGATGTTGCACTCGCCGCTTTGCACTCAGATGTTGCTTTCCTCGTCCCCGCATAATCAAAACAACAGCTTCAACCCAAATTGAACGTGGCGGGGGTCGCGGGCGGAGGTGATCCGGCCGAAGGTCGGGGAACCAAGGAAGTTATCCGGGAGGTTGAAGTTTGGGTGGTTGAAGAGGTTGAAGGCCTCCGCCCGGAATTGTAAGTTCACGCGCTCCGAAAAGCGTGTGTTCTTTACGAGCGACGCGTTCACACTCTGAAATCCAGGTCCCTCCAGAATATTCCTTCCCGCATCGCCGAAAGTTCCCGGAGCAGGGAAGGCAAACGCCGCTGTGTTGAACCACTGTGACGTGGTAGGATTCGACAACTCCGGATTGCCAACGAGGTTCGGTCGATCGTTTGCTCCAAACCCGAGAATCGATCGTCCCGTGCCGCTGTTGTCGATATCCGAAAGCAGCGCGACTGTGAATGGCCTGCCGGTCTGAAGCGTCACGATGCCAAACGTTTCCCAACCGTTTACGAGTTTTCCGGCAAATCCGTCTGCATGTCTGAACGGCAGTTCGTACGAATAACTCACCGATAAGCGATGACTGACATCGAAGTTCGAACGCCCGCGTTCGGCGGCGACGTTGTAACTATTCTGCGGGAAGTTTGGATCTCCGGCGCTACTAAAGAAGTTTGACGCATCGTCAATCGACTTGGACCACGTGTAAGACGCGAGCGCCGAGAAACCACGCGTGAGGCGTTGCTGGAAACGCATCTGGAGCGCGTCGTAATTTGAATTCGCGCGCGACTCGAGCAGGTCGATGTCGTCAAAACGCGGATCGGGACGCGGCACGAACGGCAGTCCAGGGGGCAACACGCTTGGTTGCGGTTGGTTGATGTCGCGAGCTGTTAAGAGCTTCGTTCCTTTCGAGCCGACGTAAGCGACCTCAACAACAGTCTTGTCGCCAAACTGGCGTTCGACGTTGAAATTCCAGTGCTGCATATAGCCAGTGCGCAGGTCGCGTTGGATTGCGAGCGCCGAATCCGGCAACGGGAACGGGAAGAATGCTGGAAACGGATTGCTCAGCGTGAGCGGCAAGCCCGGAAACGGGAAGAAGATGTTGTTGTCGAAGAACGGCGAGTTGAAGTAAAGCGCTTCAGCCGGAGCGAGCGGCGATTGGTCGTAATAGACGCCGTAGCCACCGCGCAGCACGGTCTTCTCAGTGATGGACCATGCAAACCCAACACGCGGCGCGAAGTTGTTTCTGTCCGGATCGAAACCACTACGCGGAACGCCATTCGTGCCGACAGGCACGAGGCTGCGCGTAACTACGTCGTAAATGTTGGCACGATCCTGGGCGTCAACTGGTGGCGAGTTGTATTCATACCGCAGACCGGCGTTCAGCGTAAGACGTGGCGTGACGCGATAACTGTCGTTGACGAAAAAGTTGTAACTCTCGGTACGAATCTGCTGCGGGTTATCGACCCGCGCGACGCTCGTCAAAAGTGGGAAACCGAGTAGAAGATCTCCGAGCGCGTTGTTAGTGAGTGTTAAGAAGGGCGAGAACTGTAGCCGCCCGCGCGACTCAACATCACGAAACGCATTCTGTTGCGAGAATCGCAAATCAGCGCCGAATTTAATCAGGTGATTGCCGTGAACGTAGCTTGAGTTGTTCAGAAACTGGTAAACGTTTGTGACACTGTCCTGCGGGTTATTGCCTTCGTCGCCGAGGGGCGAGAAGCCGGTGATCGTGATGAAGCTGAGACCGAGATCACGTTCGCGCGACGAGATAGTAGGCAAGCCGACCTGCGAATTGAGCACACTCGCTTCTTGATTTACAGACGACGCAACGCGACTAAACGCTACACGACTCTCATTGACAAGGTTTGGCGTAACTAAGAACGTCAGCGCGGCCATGGCGTTCTGACTGCGGCGCTTCACCGTGTCACCAAATCCGGGAACAAGCGAAAAAGATGGGCCAGTAAAAGGTTCAAACAGATCGCGATCGCCGAAACTGTATCTAAAGACGAGATCGGCACGATCGTTCAGATGGTGATCGATGCGGGCGTCGAAGCTGTCGTTATCGTCACGCAAAATCGGTGACGAGACGAAGTTTTGAAAGGGCACGTTGCGATTCGGCAACGGATAGAGCGCTGCGATCGCGCGGCCGACCGGATGGATGAAAAAGTCCGGAATGACGCCGTTGTCGAAAGGCATGCCGGTGAATGGATTAGTCGGCACTCCAAACAGACTCTGCGAGAAGTTGCCGGCGCGCTCGAGAGCGGTCGGCACGTTTGTGATGCGCGTGATGCCTTCACGCGAACGTGTGCCTTCGTAGTCAGCAAAGAAGAACGTGCGATTGCGGCTGATTGGACCACCGAGCGAGCCGCCAAACTGGTTGCGAATATACTTCGGTTTCGGCTCTGAAGCCGGCGCGAAGAAATTGCGCGCATCGAGCGCAGCGTTGCGAAGAAATTCGAATGCAGAACCGTGAAAATCATTTGAACCGGAATTAAGAATCACGTTGACCTGCGCGCCTGGATTGCGACCAAACGACGCATCGTAAGTGCTGGTCAACATCTCAAACTCACGAATCGCTTCGACTGACGGGCGCACGCCGAAAGTGTTGAGTTTCGGATCGACGTTGTAAACGCCATCGAGCAGGAAGTTGTTGGCGTCCTCGCGCGCGCCGTTAACGCTGAACGCGAAATCACCACGAACCGAACCGGCTGAACCCGGAGCTGGCGGTACGGCGCCCGGCACCAGCAAACTCAGTTCATAAAAATTTCGTCCGTCAAGCGGCAGGCCAGTGACCTGACGGTTTTCGATCACGGTTCCGAGTGCGGGCGAATCTTTTTTTAGTGCAGCATCATCGGTGGAGTTAATGTCGATGGTGTCAGGCCCGGCAGGAATTAGTGAGGCGTCCAGCCGCCGCTCCTGGTTCACCAGCAGTTCGATTTGTTCACCGTAGCTCGCAAAACCAACCATCTCGACTTTCACCCGGTATAGACCAGCGACCAGCGATGAGATCGCGTACTCACCATTATCGTCACTCGAAATCGTGCGAACTTCGTCGGTAGCGAGGTTCGTCACAGTGATCTTTGCTCCGGGAATCGCGGCACGGTCCGAATCGTATATCGTGCCTCGCAACGAGGCGCGATGTGTTTGCGCTGAAACGACGGTCGACACCAGCAGGTACAGACCAACTAACAAGAGGGTTCGAAAGTGCGACTTCAAGATTCACGGCTCCCCGTTCGAGATTTTGGATGGACTACAAAACTGCGTGTTCCGCAGAACTTAACAAATCAGTTGCTACTATGTCTAAGCCTCAGATGTTAGAATGCGCGGAACTCAAAGGACGTAGACATTACGGCGGAAGCCGGTTTTGAGTTTCAGTTTTGCTCCAAAAGTTGATGGCCACAAAGCAGCACAAAAGTCACAAAAAATGAAACAGGATCTCTTTGTGGCCTTTGTGCTTTTTTGTGGCTTACATTCTTAACTTTGGAGGTCCTAATGCTCTGGATCATTTTTGCACTTGGCGCCGCGCTCTCCTGGGGTCTTTATGGTCCTGCTTTGCATCGCGGACAAGTAGCGCTTGGCGGCAATCCGATGCGCGCGCTATTGTGTGTCGGCGTTGCTTACTTTCTCATCGGCGTGTTGGTCCCGGTCGCCAGTCTTTCTGCACAAGGCGAGCTCAGCGGCTTCACGATGAAAGGCTCGCTCGGCGCCGTTATCGGTGGCGCACTCGGCGCGGTCGGTGCGATTTGCATTATCTTCGCTTTCAGATCCGGTGGGTTGCCGACCTACGTGATGCCGCTGGTATTCGCCGGAGCGCCGCTCGTTAACGTGTTGTACTCGATGTGGCTTCATCCGCCGAAGACTTCACCGAATCCGTTGCTCTATCTTGGGTTTGTTTTGGCTGCTCTTGGCGGCGGCTTGGTGCTTTACTTCAAGCCATCGTCGTAAGCGTTCGGGTTCTTCGTGTCTCCCCGGATTGAAAAGAGTTTTACACACGAAGGAGATCAGAATGAAAATCAGGGTATTCGCGCTGGCAACGGTGGCCGCGTTCGTGTTGGTCCAACAGGCCACTGCGCAGCAGGCTGCTGACTGGCCGCAGTGGCGTGGTCCAAATCGCGACGGCATCTCGAAAGAGACGGGACTACTCAAACAATGGCCCGCGGAAGGTCCGCCGCTTGTTTGGAAAGCGAGTGGCGCCGGACGTGGTTACTCGTCGTTTTCCATTTCCAACGGCAAGCTTTATACGATGGGACTGCGCGGCGATCGCGAGTTTGTCATCGCGTTTGATATTGCGACCGGAAAAGAAGCATGGGCCACTGCGCACGGCTCGGCTTTTCACAACGACCGTGGCGATGGCCCAAGAGGCACGCCCACTATTGACGGCGATCGTCTTTACGCGCTGGGCGGCAACGGCGATCTTTCCGCGCTCGACGCGCGCACGGGCAAGATCATCTGGTCCAAGAATGTGCTGCGCGAATTTGGTGGCTCGAATATCCAGTGGGGAATTAGCGAGTCGCCCCTCGTGTTGGGGAACAAAGTGCTGGTGAACGCTGGTGGACCCGGCGCTTCCATGGTTGCCCTCAACAAGACTGACGGTTCTGTAATCTGGAAGAGCCAGAGTGACGAGCCCGGTTATTCGTCGGCCATACCCGTAGATATCAACGGCAACACGCAGGTCGTCTTCTTCACCGCGCAACGCGCCGTGGGACTAGATGCACGTGACGGGCGTCTGTTATGGGAATACAGCAAGCCGTCAAATAATGTTGCTAACGTGGCGACACCGATCGTGCGCGCGAACAGGATCTTCATCTCGTCTGACTACGGAACGGGTGGCGGCGTCGTTGAGATCAAGCCCGACAACAAGGCGCAGGAGATCTATTTCACGAAGGACATGCGCAATCATCACAGTAGTTCGGTCCTTATCGGGGATTACCTGTATGGGTTTTCCAGTTCGATCCTGACAGCGATGAAGTTTGACACTGGTGAGATTGCTTGGCACGACCGCAGTGTTGGCAAAGGCTCCCTCGTCTATGCTGACGGCAATCTGTATTGCTTGAGTGAGAATGGTGTGGTCGGACTCGTCGAAGCGACGCCGACAGGCTACAAGGAAAAGGGACGTTTCCGGATACAGCAGGGAAATCTGCCGACGTGGGCGCATCCCGTTGTTGCGGGCGGAAGATTGTATCTGCGCGACCAGGACACGATCTACGCCTACGACGTCCGCGGTAAGTAATTATCTCTGCGGTTCTCTGCGGCTCTCTGCGATCTCTGCGTCTTACCCGCGCCGTAAAACGCAGAGATCGCAG
>OBKT01000010.1_pt1 | contig 21120 bp, 22 predicted proteins | sample 1519771 | NCBI WGS metagenome assembly OBKT01 (sample SAMN00737777, study PRJEB22531) | soil metagenome | reverse complement strand
CGGTGCGCAGGTGCCGCACGTGCTGTCGATGCTCGCACGCCAGGATGGCGCGCCAGTGATGCTCGTCGTCTTGATCGAAACCTGTGATCTTTTGCTTCATCGGTTGTTACCGCGAACATAACCGCTGCTGGTTTTCTCGCGCGAGGTCGGTCGCCACCACTTAATGATCGACACAGTAATAAGGAGGCAAACACCAGAAGCCACGACCAGCGGCAACAAGACGGAATAATGTCGAGCCAGTGCCGCATCCACCGTCGCAGCAAGGATCCAAAGTTGTGCGATATTGATCATGACAAGCATGATCAACCGAGCCTGCCAAACTGCGGCTTGACCTGCTTTCGATCGTTGTTTGCTCAACTCACCCTCCATTTTCCGGCTGCGCCGCGGTTCTGCCGGTGGCCCAGAGTTGTCCGTCACGCATTTCAACTTCGATAGTGTCTAACGCGCGTGGCGGTGGACCATAGAGAACACTGCCGGTCACGGCGTCAAATGCACCTTCATGACAAGGACATTCCAGTCGTTGATGGTCGCGCGCGTAATAAACAGGACAACTCAGGTGCGTACACTTCTGCCCGTAAGCGTGATAGGCGCCGTCTGCCGTGCGGACGAGGATCGCGGAATCTTTCGCGGTTGGATAACTGAAATTCAAACTGCTGTTCGGCGCGAGCGTCTCTGCGCCACCGATAGGCGCCACAGGCAGTGATACTGATTCGCGTGCATCGAGTGTGGCCTTTGCGGCAAAGCCGGCAGCGCCAACGAAGAGCGCCGCGGACGTCAGTCCGAGGAAGTTGCAGAACTCACGGCGAGTGACTTGAGCTTCCTCATCACGTTCGTAGGGAAACTCAGCTTGATACGCCGCTGTTGCGGCGCTAACGTCGCTTTCGTCTTGTATTACGCGCTTGATGGTTTCCGAAAGATTCTTAGTCATTGTTGTTTGTGCTTGGACCTCGTCCAACAGTGATCTTTAAAACTCATTGCTCTTGTCTGAGTGCTCTACCTGCGTGTCAATCCACGATTCGTCTGCACGCGTCAGCATGCCCTCGAAAACGCCGCAGCCATCGACCGTCACTTCGTCCGCGTCTGTTGGCAACATCAGGTAGACCTTCGTTTCGACACTCTGATTACCAAACACGTGCACATTTACTGGCTTCGTCCGCCGCAACGGCACAATCTGTTCATACTTGCCAAACGAGATAGCGCCAGTCGGACAGACACTTGCGCACATTGGCTTCAGACCTTCAGATGAACGGTCGTAACACATGTCGCACTTCATCTGGAGGTGAATCTCGGTGTTGTACTTCGGCACTCCGAATGGGCAGGCGTTGACGCAGTTTCTACAATCGAGGCAGCGCGGCTTAAGCGCTGACATCACCACGCCGTCATCCGAAACTTTGATCGCATCAGCCGGGCAAACCAACGCGCACGTCGGTTCCTTGCAATGCATGCACAGAGTCGGCATTGTCGCCGTCGTTTCGGCGCGATCGATGTAGTCAACGAAGATCATCGAATAGCCCTTATGTGTCGCACACTCGCGACATGCGGCGACACAGGCCCGGCAGCCGATGCAACGTTGCGGATCGATGAACATCGTCTCTTCCATTCGTTAACCCCTTTTTACCTCGCTCGCCGATGCACCTTTACGTTGCCTGCCGAGAATCGGCAACTGTCTCGAATGAATCTTTTCAATTCGCGCTGCACAAGCCTTGAACTCGGGAATCTTCGAAGTCGGATCGAGTGCCGGATTCGTCAACTGATTTACTGCCAGTTGTTCTCCCCAGTGATACGGAATGAAGATTGTGTCCTCACGAATGGTCCGTACCACCAGGACTGGAAACACACCGTCACCGCGTCGCGAGAGCACGCGCACACGTTCACCGTCGTTAATCTTCAGTTTCGCGGCCGTTTCCGGATGGACTTCGACATAAGGCTCCGGACATTGCTCCACCAGAAAACCAATGCGTCGAGTTTGATTGCCTGAAAGATACTGGTAGACCACGCGTCCGCTGGTCAGTATCAACGGAAATTCTTCATCAGGGACTTCGTTCGGAGGGTTGTATTCAATCGCGTGGAACTTCGCCTTCCCGTCAGGGTGATAGAAGCGATCCTCAAACAAACGCGGCGTGCCCGGATGATCTTCAGTTGGACACGGCCAGAAGATGCCATTGTTTTTTTCGATCTTCTCCCATGTTATACCGTAGTAATCGGCGTTGCCGCCGCGCGACGCAACACGCAGTTCGTCGAAGATTTCACGAGGCGACTCGAAGCTAAAATACTTACCGCGGCCCATACGGCGCGCGATCTCCTGGACAATCCACCAATCAGCGCGAGCCTCGCCCGGTGGATCATTGGCTTTGTTGATCTTTACGACACGCCCCTCGCTATTACACGTGACGCCTTCATCTTCACTCCAGGCTGAACCGGGCAATACCACATCCGCATAACGCGCGCCTTCGGACATGAAAAAGTCGATGCAGACGTAGAAGTCGAGTCCTTCAAGCGAACGACGAACATCGTTGATATCAGGCAGACTCACCATCACGTTGTTACAGATCGACAACAAGCCGCGAATCTCACCTTCGCGCATCTTGGTGAACATCTCGACAACAGAAACTCCCGCTTGCGGTAGTTCATCTTCCGGCAGGCCCCAAACCTGGCACACGTGTTTTCGATGTTCAGGGTTGGAGATCGAACGTTGTCCGGGAAGTTGATCCGCTTTTTGACCATGCTCGCGTCCACCCTGACCGTTGCCCTGGCCAGTGATCGTTCCGTAACCACGGCCGGGTGCGCCTATCTTGCCGGTTGCCAGGACGAGATTGATATAAGACAGCACGTTGTTGACGCCATTCGTGTGATGTTCGATTCCTCGAGCGTGCATGACCATCGCTGTTTTCGCGCGCCCATAGAGGCGCGCAGCGTCGACGATCTTTTGCGCGGGCACGCCGCAGATCTGCGAGGCGACATCAGGGGAATAACGCGATACCAGCTCGAGGGTTGCCTCCCAACCGTTCGTGCGTGAGCTGATAAAAGCATGGTCGATGAGATTCTCTTCGACGAGCACGTGCAACATTCCATTAGCGAGTGCGACATCGGTGCCCGGCTTAAGCTGAAGGTGTAAATCTCCTTGTCGCGCTGTCGGCGTTTCGCGTGGATCGACGATTATCCAACGTCCGCCATTGTCGCGCTGTTGCCACAGGAATTTATTCAGCACAGGAAAGGTTTCGGCACAGTTAGAGCCGGCAATTAGTAGAACCTCGGCTAACGGAATATCGCTCCATGGATTTGCCGCACGATCGATACCGAATGCTTTATTGTTCCCCGCGGCCGCTGACACCATGCACAGCCGGCCGTTGTAATCGACGTAGCGCGTCCCTAATCCCGCGCGCGCAAACTTGCCCATCAGGTAAGTTTTCTCAGTAGTCAGAGAAGAGCCTGAATAGACTCCGATTGAATCCCTGGCGTACTTCGTTTGCAGTTCTTTGAATTTGGCGACGACGAGATCCAGTGCTTCGTCCCAACTCGCACGTTCGAAACGTCCGTTGCGTTTGATTAACGGATGAAGCAGACGATCCGGATGGTGAACCTGTAGGTAAGCTGTTACGCCTTTCGGACAAAGCCGGCCTTCATTAACCGGGAAGTCATAACGTGGCTCAACTCCGACGACGTGATTATTTTCCACGAGCAGGTTCATTCCGCACTGCACTGCGCAATATGGGCAATGAGTAGGCACGACGCTATCGATGACGCGATCCGCGCGCCAGCCATCGTGCGGGGCGTCGTGAAGGTGAGGACCAAACTCCTCGATGATCTGATCCAGATGTTCGACTCTACTCATGATCCATCCGTGAACCTCGAAATACTTTCTCCGTCGTTTCGGCAAGGTTGGCATACGCGAGTCCGCGCATGATGCGCTTGCAGCGCGGACAATAATCCTGGAGCGTCTTGCCGTCGCCCAACGCATAATCAAACCCGAGTTTGTCCACTACTGTTTTCAAATCATCAAGCCAGAGTTGCGCCACAAATTCAGCCCCGCAACGCGCGCACCTGGCTTGCGGCATTTCCCGCGCGCGCTCCTGATAAAGCTCAACACCTATCGACGCCGGACGCTGCACCACATGAAATAGTTTTCCAAACGGCAGATAGAAGAGCGTCATGATTACTGTTGCCTGATGAGTCAGCGCGATGAAGTGGTACATATAGCCGTTGAGCCACAGACTTGACGCGGTCAACATGAGGCCGGTGACTGAGATCGCAATCAGCAGCATGTGCGGGACGAAGTCGAGTGTGAATTGCTGCAACGCAATCGCGCCTCGATCGCGTAGCCGGCGATGAATCGCAATCGCGCATCCGGCAATCACCATCACAGCAGTGAAGTCGAGGGCGTGAAATGTTATCCAGGCAATAAGGCTGCGTCCCTGCATGACGTTCAGCGGAAAACCAAAGACGTAGGCGCGATAACCGAGTTCACCTTCAAGTTTGAAATGTACCCAGCCAAACACGAGGGGAAAGGTAATGAGCGCCGACAGAACACAGCCCCACATGATCAGGAAGTGCATGGCCCATCGCGAAAACCCGCGTTTGAAGATGAAACGCTGTCCGACCAGATTGGTGGCGATTGTCTTAGCCGCGTTCGTAGTGTTCTGTACAAATTTTTCTCTCTGTAAGTACAGTTTCCAGCCACGCCGCCAATAGACTCTCGTAGCCGGACGCTGCAACCAGATCGCATAGCGAAAAACAATCGCACCGAACGCCACCACGCTGGCAATGGTGTAGCCGAACAGAGCGGCATCGTAGTGTTCGAGATTGCGTGAGCCGATAACAATCAGGACAGTCAACACGAAAGAAGCCGCGAGGGCGAGTAAGACGGGCTTGCGATTGTTCGAGTGACGAGTCATAGACTGTTTGCCCAAGCCTCCTCTGAGAATCGCGGTGGACGATTTTCGAGTTCAGCGTTTATTCGCGCGAGTAATTCCAGCTGCTCGGGTTCAGTTAACATTGTACTCGACCAACGATAGATCTCATTCTCTTCAATCTCATTGTGAGTAGCCAATCGTTTTTCAACTTCTCGAACGATGTCGGCGACAACAGTCAATTCGGCCCCCGTGCGAAGAATGCCGATCGCTCGGGCGAGTTCACGCATGAAGAAATCATGATCGACGCGTAATCTGTCGATCATCGCTTGCGCTTCAGTAAGTCTCGACGCGAGCGCCGGAAACAGGTGCAGGTGTTCCGCTCGAATGTGGACTGCCAGCCGCGCCCAGAGAAGATCGAGCCTCGCGTAGCTCGTCTCTACGTCCTTGTTGTCTAACGCAGTCAGAAGTTGCTTTAGGATCTCACTCACCGCGTGATGATCGTCCGCCAATCGTTCTTTCATCCCGTGTAATCTGTGGCTAAGTTCTTTCCAGATCCACCGCCTTGGGAAAGAGTATGTTGTTTTCCAAGTGGATATGTTGGTGAAGATCTTTCTCGAAATTCTCCAGTGCTTGATACAGCGTCTGATAGCTAATGCAGGCGTCGGCGGGCACCGTGTAGTCAGAGGTTAGCACACGCATCTCGCGCAGGATCTCCCCGGCAGTGTCATGTTCCCTCATCATCATGCGAACGGGATTTTTCACCGTTCCGAACGGAGCAAAAGGAACAGCGCGTTTCTGATCGGCTGCTTCTGCCATGCCCACGATATACGGGAAGAGGATCTGCTCTTCCTTAAACATGTGTGGTTTTAGATCGGCACAAAGGCGCGTGAAGAGCTCGTCCAGATGGATGAGTTCGGGATGATTGCCTCCATGCGCGGCGAGTACTTTGTCGGCAAGCGATTGCAGTCTCTCCATTTCCGATTTGGTGAACACGTGGTGCGTGTCGACGATGTGCGTGATGAGCGCGGGTAGGGAAGCGTTTTGAAAATCTAGCGTACCCTCGACCTGTGAGATGGATTGACTCACTTCGGCCAACATTGCCATCACGTTGTCGACATCGACGCCGGCTGAAGTGCAAGCTTCGACTAATGGCTGATTCCCTCCGCAGCAGTAGTCGATCTTAAATTTTTCGAAGAGTCTCGTCGCTTGCGGGAGTTCAATCGCTACCTCGCGCACTGTCATTCCTGTAGTAATCATTGTGTTGCTCCTCAATCTGTTAACAATTCCACGCCGCGAAGGCGCACGAATCCGAACATTTCCCGTGTGTGCAAGCATTGTGCCCGCGGAAAAAGGCGACGCAATTGGCTTCAGCTCGATTTTTACTGCGATTTTTTGCGACCCGTTGCGGACAAATTCGCACTATGGATCGATGCGGCGCGTTCTGGCCTATGCACGTTATGCGTATCGGTTAACATCTGGAGTTAGGAATCTCGCCGGGATACATGCGCGCTGTCCAGGTATAAGAATGCAGTTCCGATTGCGACCCAGAAACCTGCTCTGATCCAATTCGCCGTTTGCATCGCTTCGAGAGTAGCAACACCAAAGAAGAGCAGAAATATCGTGAAATTTGTTCCGAATCTTAGCTTTCTCATTTCAGCCTCCGTTCGCGATTCAAAATTGAATCCAGACGTGACTCCACATCAGCCCAATAAACGTTTAATGGCGACACCCGTACAGTACGCGAGCGAGCCAGCGATTGCGCCGACTGTGAGGGTAGTTAAACCCGAATGCCACCACGACGAAGTGGACCATCTGCTTTTTACCGAGCCGATCACAAAGAAAACAATCGCAGTTAGCGCTATTGAGAGCGTCAGCGAGTGTTCCGTAATAAATAGGTAAGGGATCAATGGAGCCAGTCCACAAATCAGAAACGCAGTAAACGTGCAGAGCGCAGCAACCCACGGTGAGCGGACTGCATGAGGTAATCCATATTCGTCCATCAGCATCGTTTGGACCCAGCGTTCACGATCGGATGTTATGAGTTGGACAATTCGATTAAGTTCCTCACCTTCGAATCCTTTGCGTTCAAAAATCTGTCTGATTTCTTCTCGCTCGCCCTCAGGCGCGAGGTCGATGTGACGATTCTCGATATCCTGCAATCGACGCCAATCATCATGTTCCGATCTGGTACCGAGATAGTTACTCGCTGCCATCGAGAATCCATCGGCAAACAAGTTGGCAAATCCCAATGCCAGTATGATCCACTTTGAAAGCTGAGCGCCGGAAACTCCCGTAACGACGGCCAGCGTAGTCACCGCGCCATCGATGCCACCATAGATCCAGTCGCGAAGATAATTGTGTTTTGGACCACTCTCCAGACGTCGCCGAATAGCATCCGGTGAATGTTCGTGTTCCATTCGTCGCGTGTGGAGCATCGTGCTAGTACCTGCGGACAATCTGGAATCATTCGTCACGGCTGAGCTCAATTCAGTGGGCGATACGAATCCAGCATCTTCATGTAGTTTGCTCTTTCAAAAGCGGCAGGTTCGGCGCAGTGCTTTTGACTCATCGCGCCGGTCATCTGCATCACGCTCTCGTATTCATGTTCGTTCATCCAGTTGACCAGCTCATTCAGAACCTGTCCTACCCGGCGAACACCGTGCTGCAATAGCTCTGACGCCATCATGGTAACTTTTGCACCTGCCATTAAGCCCTTTATGACATCGTGCGAGGTATGGATCCCGCTGGTTATCGCAAAATCGGCGGTTAACTTCCCGTACAGAATTGCGACCCAACGTAAAGGCAAACGCAGATCATCCGAATTACTCAACACCAGGCGCGGCGCTACTTCGAGATGTTCCAAATCAAAGTCCGGTTGGTAAAAGCGATTGAAGAGGACCAACCCATCGGCGCCCGCATCACTTAAACGACTTGCCATATTAGGAATGGAGCTGAAGAAAGGACCGATTTTCACTGCCACGGGAATATTTACAGCCTGTCTTACTGACAAAAGAATATCGAGATAGAGTGTTTCCACCTCAATGCCTGACATCTGCGTGTTGGTCGGAAGGTAATAAATATTTAGTTCGAGAGCGTCAGCGCCTGCCTCTTCGATTACCGTAGCGTAATCCGTCCAGCCACCAACAGACGCCCCGTTCAAGCTGCCGATAATAGGAATGTCGACCGCTTCCTTGGCCCGCCGGATCAAATTAACGTATTCGTCCGGCCCAACGTTATAGCTCTGCATGTCAGGGAAATAGCTGATCGACTCCGCGTAGCTGTCAATGCCCTGGGTGAGGTGATGGTCGATGTAATAGCTATCGAAACCGACCTGCTCTTCAAACAGTGAATACATGACAACTGCTGCGACGCCGGCGTCTTCAAGACGGCGGATGCTGTCGACCGTGTGTGAGAGGGGTGATGAAGAAGCGACGATGGGATTCTTCAAGATCATACCGAGATAGTTTGTTGTTAGGTTCATCGCGGCCCTTATCCAAAGATTACACAGGCTGCGCAGCCGGAGCCTGCGCCAATTGTTTGTATTGTTGCCACCGTCGTGTAACCACCTTTTGTGCCTGGCCGAGGAGAAACTTGGCGACGGCCGGTTCGCTCTGCTGCAACATTCGATAGCGACCTTCGGTGTAGATGTAATCCTGAAGCGGAATCTTCGGATCACTCGAGTCGAGTTGAAACGGATTTTTGTTTTCCTCAATGAGGCGCGGGTTGTAGCGGTACAGTGGCCAGTAACCCGAATCCACCGCCAGCTTTTGTTGGCGCATGCCCTTGGCCATGTCGATTCCATGAGCGATGCATTGACTGTACGCGATGATGAGTGAAGGTCCGGGATGCGCTTCCGCCTCCAGAAATGCCTTGATCGTGTGCGTATCGTTTGCACCCATCGCCACCTGTGCGATGTACACGTCGCCATATCGAATGGCTGTCATTCCCAAATCCTTCTTCGCACTTGTCTTTCCACCAGTCGCAAACTTCGCAACCGCACCGAGCGGCGTTGCCTTCGAGGCCTGGCCGCCCGTGTTTGAGTAAACTTCTGTATCCAGCACCAGAATATTAACGTTTTGACCACTTGCGAGGACGTGGTCCAAGCCACCATAGCCAATGTCATAGGCCCACCCGTCACCACCAACGATCCAAACACTTTTCTCGACGAGTGAATCAGCCAGGCTAAGCAGATCGCGAGTTCCTGGTTTGTCAATGGAACTTATCCTCGCCTTCAATGCCGCAACTAATTCACGCTGGATGTTGATTCCTTCGTTACTTGACTGGTCAGTGTTAAGCAGGCTGTGGGCCAGAGATTCTCCAACGACGTCTCGAAGGCCCTCCACCAGGTTCTTTGCATATGCCTTCTGATGATCCAGGGCGAGTCGCATGCCTAGTCCGAATTCGGCGTTGTCTTCGAAGAGAGAGTTACTCCACGCGGGGCCACGGCCGTCATCATTCGTAGTGTAGGGAGTCGTAGGCAGGTTGCCGCCGTAGATGCTGGAACAACCGGTGGCATTTGCGATTATTGCGCGATCACCAAAGAGTTGAGTCAACAGTTTGATGTAAGGTGTTTCTCCACAGCCCGCACAAGCGCCCGAGAACTCAAACAACGGTTGTAATAACTGCACGTTCTTGACGGAGTTAAATGCAAGCAAACCACTCTTGTGTAGATCGGGAAGCTTTAGGAAGTAATCCCAATTAACTCTTTCACTATCTCGCAGTGGCAACTGCGGCTGCATGTTGAGCGCCTTACGCGACACGTTGCTCTTGTCTTTAGCCGGACAGACTTCAACGCACAGTTGGCAGCCCGTGCAATCTTCAACTGCCACCTGGATCGTGTACAACTTTTCCGGAAACTCACGCCACTTCGCCGGCATCGACTTAAATCCAAGCGGTGCGCCAACGAGATCACTTGGCGAACAAACCTTCGCGCGAATCGTCGAATGGGGGCAAACCATCACGCACTTGCCACACTCGATACATAAATCCGGTTCCCAGACAGGTACGTCTTGAGCGATGTTTCGTTTTTCCCAACGCGTAGTGCCGACCGGGTAAGTTCCGTCTTCAGGAAAAGCACTCACCGGGAGCAGATCACCGCGACCCGCGATCATTTCGGCAGTCACATTGCGCACAAAGTGTGGTGCGTCAACAGGTACTTTGGAGGTGAGTTCAATGGTGCTGCTCGAGGTTTCGGGAACAACAATCTCGTGCAGATGAGCAAGGGCCGCATCAACTGCCGCGAAGTTTTGCCGCACGACGGGCTCACCTCGTTTGCCATAGGTCTTTCGGATGAACTCCTTGATCTTTGTTATCGCTTCATCGCGTGGTAATACGCCGCTCAGTGCGAAGAAGCAGGTCTGCATGATCGTATTGATGCGATTGCCAAGCTGACTCTTCCGCGCCACACCGCTCGCATCGATTGCGTAGACCTTCAGCCGCTTCTCGATAATTGTTTTCTGTATTGCGGCCGGCAGATGATCCCAGACTTCAGACTCACGATATGGACTATTGATTAAGAGGGTTGCGTGTTCGATGGCTGACTGGAGTACATCGTACTGGCTGAAGAAAGAAAACTGATGCACGGCGATGAGGTTTGAGCGCTGAATGAGGTAGGTGCTCTTGATTGGTCGGGGACCAAAGCGCAGGTGCGACACAGTCATGGCGCCGGCCTTCTTCGAATCGTAAACAAAATAACCCTGCGCGTAGTTTGGAGTTTCTTCACCGATGATTTTAATGGAGTTCTTATTAGCGCTGACGGTTCCGTCTGCGCCCAATCCCCAAAACATCGCGCGAATCTGATCGTCGGGCTCGGTGCTGTATGACGGGTCAAATGGAATGCTTGTGAAAGTAACGTCGTCGTCAATTCCGATTGAGAAATGGTTCTTCGGCTCGGGTTTCTTCAGCTCGTCGAAAACGCCTTTGACCATTGCTGGCGTGAACTCTTTCGACGATAGTCCATAACGTCCGCCAACAACCCGCACATTGTGTTTCGCTTCGGAGAGTGCCGTAACCACGTCCTGATATAGCGGTTCGCCCGTGCTGCCAGGTTCTTTCGTGCGATCGAGAACCGCGATCGTTTTCGTAGCGGAGGGGAGAGCGTCGATGAAGTGCGCAACTGAGAATGGCCGGTAAAGCCTGACCTTCAATAGACCGACCTTTTCACCAGCGTTGCGGAGTGACTCAACAGTCTCTTCCGCCGTCTCGCATCCGGAACCCATCATCACAAGCACACGTTCGGCGTTTGGATCACCGGCGAACTCAAACAATTTGTAACGTCGACCGGTGAGCGCAGCGAACCTTTCCATTGCGTTCTCAACGATCATCGGAGTCTTGAGATAAAAGGAATTGGCCCGTTCGCGTGACTGAAAGAAGACATCTGGGTTTTGCGCAGTTCCTCGCATGACGGGTCGATCAGGAGTCAGCGCCCTTGCACGATGCTGGCGCACGAGTTCCTGGTCCATCATGCCGGTAATCTCTTCCTCCGAGAGCTTCGTAATCTTCATCACTTCGTGTGAAGTGCGAAAACCATCGAACACATGAAGGAAGGGAACACGTGCTTCCAACGTGCTCGCCTGCGAAATCAGGGCGAGATCCATTACTTCCTGAACGGAATTTGCAAACAACATGGCCCAGCCCGTCGATCTGGCCGCCATGACATCGCTGTGATCTCCGAAGATGGAGAGGCCGTGAGTGGCTATTGTTCGCGCTGCGATATGGAAAACGGTGCTCGTTAGTTCGCCGGCAATCTTGAACATGTTGGGGATCATCAACAATAACCCCTGACTGGCCGTGAACGTGGTAGTTAACGATCCGGTCTGCAAACTTCCATGGACCACGCCCGCAGCGCCGCCTTCCGATTGCATCTCACGCACGAGAGGTCTCATACCCCAGATGTTTTTCTCATCAGCAGCCGACCAGGCGTCGGCCGATTCGCCCATTGGAGAGGAAGGCGTGATGGGATAAATCGCGATCACTTCGTTTGTCTTGTAAGCAACGTAGGCTGCTGCTTCGTTGCCGTCGATGGTTATCGTTTGTCTCATTCGCTGGGAAATCCTTCGCAGTGGTAATACTCAATAACGAAGCTGAGCAATTGGGAGTCCACGCCGTAAAGAGTGAAAGTGGGCCACAAAAAAGCACAAAAAGCGCAGAATGTAATCGAAGCCGCAGCCTCACACTTGTGCTTTTTGTGCCTTACCGTGACTACTTATCGTGGCCTATTTCACCTGTACCTCGATCTGCTTCCGAAGGAAACCTCGTTACGTGTACTTGGAGGAGGACCGAACAAGCCAGCCGACGCCAAACCAGAGAGCCGCAGCCAATATTGCAATGGCTATCAATGAGCCTACTGCGGTATCCATGTTTAACTCTTTTCGTCGGTATCACGCTTTTGCGTGTTCGGCGCGCTCCTCCTCGATCTGCTTGATCCTGGCACGAAGCCAGGTGGCTACTTCTCGCTCGAGCTTTGCCTCATTGTCGTGTAGTTCCAACTCCTCGATGGTTTCTCCATCAGTATTTAAAGGTATGAAGTGACACGGCACTGCCTCAGTCCTGTGTTCTGGACTGACAAACTCGAGCAGGTGACATTCATTGCATGGGTGAGCGCGATAGGGGTAACCATAGTTAATACACGTCAGGGAATCCTGAAACGCAGATTTGCTTTGCCATGGCGTACGAACTGATCGTCCGTAGCCTCCTTTTTCAATGAAGTCCAGCTCATCTTTGAGGAGTTCTAGAATATCGCGCTCATCCGTGACCATTGCAGCAAACCTCCTTTTCCTGATTAAGTCTGGTTAGCTTCCGTCAGTTGCTTGATGTGGCGGTTGCGATTCCCATTCTCGAACGGCGCAAGAAGCATGCCGTGTAGACCAGCGAGTTTTCGTGGAGATTATTAATTTGCCTGAGCGACTGTGAGTAAGCTTTCGCACTCGATGAGGAAAAGTCCTCAACGCCTTCCAAATTTATCGCGACTTGACGTTAATACAACGGGTACGAGTCTTGCGGTGTTTCTGCGGCGATTGCTGCACGTGCTCACTGCTCTGTCGAAGTCGTGCGTAACGGGTAACGTGCAGCCCGGTAAGTTTCGTTCGCCATTCATGTTGGGAGAGCACGCACATGATAAGGATGCTAAGCAATGAAGAAGCGCGGCGGCTTTTGCGGACAGCGCGGGTTGCCAGACTCGGTTGCATCGTGAACGGTGAACCATATGTGGTCCCGATTAACTGCGATTTGGAAGATGATTACTTGTATAGCCACTCGCTGGCGGGACTAAAGATTGCAGCTCTCCGTGAGAATCCCCACGCATGTGTTCAGGTCGACGAAATCGAGAGCGACTTACGCTGGCGCAGTGCAATCGCGTTTGGCAAATATGAAGAGATTACCAGGCCCAGCCAGCGCGCTGATATTCTCAACACATTGCTTCGCAGGTTCCCGTTGTTAACGCCGGTTGAATCAGCCATTGCCGTCGACGGTTCGGCGCCGGAGGTAATCGTCTTTCGAATCAAAATTGAACGCCTCACTGGAGTCTCAGAAGGATAAAGCATCGGACAGACTCATTCACCCATGCGCTGGGCGCTGCAAATGGAAGATCGAATAAACCAGCTCGACCGTTCGATCATCGAAGACACTTCTCTTGGTCCAGCGCTATTCGAAGAGTTGCAAGCGGCCCAGCGTAAGCTTGGACTACTTCAGGGTGATCGTGCCACTTGCCCATTCCTACGGCCTCATATCTTGCCTCGCCAGCAATATGACAGTGTCAAGCATGCGGCAGAAGTGCTTGCGGGTGCTTGTGAAAAAGTTGCGATTGCGGCCCTCGCCGACCCGTCGTTATTGGCCTTTCTCGGTCTGACGCCGGTCGAAGAGGAGGCTGCGCGTATCGAGCCGGGCTATTCTCGATTATGTGTTAGCAGTCGTCTCGATGGTCATATCAACGCGAACGGGTTTCAGTTTCTCGAGTACAACGCCGAGACACCCGCAGGTGTCGGCGATCAAATGCAACTGGAGAAAATTCTCTTCCGGTTAACCGTATTGAAAAACTTTCTCGAAACTAATTCTCACTGGCTGCCTCAGCCGCATAGGGCGCTATTAAAGTCGCTGTTAAATGCGTATCGCGAATGGGGTGGAGAAGAGGACAAGCCTCAGATTGCGATCATCGACTGGGAAGGTGTCCCGACCGGTAGCGAATTTCGCATTCTGAAAGACTATTTTGTTGCCCAGGGATATCCCGCGCTCATAGCCGATCCACACGATCTCGAATACAACGGCGACTACTTAACAGCTCACGGATTTCGGATAGACATCGTATACAAGAGAGTCATCATTCATGAGTTTTTGAACGAGTTTGGTTTGGACCATCCGCTGATCCAGGCTTACCGGCAAGGTCGTGTGTGTATGGCAAATTCGTTTCGCACAAAGCTTGCGCACAAAAAGTCTGCCTTTGCTGTGCTCCGAAATCCGGCTTACGCGTACCTGTTTGACTCTGCCGAACTCGAGGCGATTGAAAAACACATACCGTGGACCTGTTACGTCCGCCCTTCGCGAACAGTTTTTCACGGTTCAGAGTTCGACCTGCAGACGTTGATTTTGAAGGAACGAGAACAGTTTGTCCTCAAGCCTAACGACGATTATGGTGGCCACGGTGTATTTCTGGGCTGGGAGACGAGTAGACCGCAGTGGCAGGAGGCAGTCAAAGCGGCATTCCGGAAGCCTTACGTGGTCCAGGAAAGAGTCGTCTTGGAAAAGACAAAAATTCCAGCTTATTCCGATCGAGTGTATCTCAATGAGTTGTTCGTTGACTTCAACCCATTTCTGTTTCAGAACGAAGCGGAAGGAGCATTGATTCGGTTGTCAGCAAGTTCACTGTTGAATGTAACTTCGGGCGGAGGACAAACGGCGTTGTTGGTATTGGAGGAATGAGATTGTTGACGTTAAAGCTCACCTCCTTGACCGCAAAGAGGTTTATCGCGGCGTAGAGATATCCTCTGCGGCCCTCTGCGATCTCTGCGTTAAGGGGCGATTTCGACGCAAAGACGCAGAGGGCCGCAGGGCCGCGTAATCCTGGATGGTCCCCCGGAGCCGGCATCAATCGACACCTCTTGATCAAATTTGCTCTTGTTGAGTAGGCGATTGAAGGATCGGTTCGGCAGGGTGACGTCGCTTATCCCACGGATCGATGAAATATGGCTCATGCGAGTGGTCATGGCGATCCAATGTGGATAACTCCTGGATCGCTTTGAGTTCACTTGTGGCAAACTGCGCCGCTGAACCATCGAAAGCAATCCTCCCACCCTCAAGAACGATGACCCTGGTTTTCGGCAGATTTGTTGAAGGAGCTTCGATAATTCTAATCTCACCGTCGCTCAGGGTCTCAGCACGATAGGTTGCGAGATAGTGGATCTCGTGAATCTTCTTCGTGACGTACAACGATGAGATTTTATTGACGTCGCGCGCCCGAATCACCAGGTCCAGCACTTTGAGGGCGGCCAGAGGATCGAGACTCATGGTTGGCTCATCGAACAACATAATACGCGGCCAGCCAATTAATGCGCGGGCGATTTCAAGCCGGCGTTTCATGCCCCCGGAAAGCTCTTCGGGAAATTTGCTTTCCTCCCCTTCCAGTCCGACAAACTGCAAAACCTCGGCCACCGCTCGATCGATCTCGTCCTCACACCAGCCATGCTCTTCGAGCCGATAAGCCGCGTTGTCGTAAACGGGTAGTCCAGTGAAGAGCGAGTCTTCCTGGAATACCATGCCCATGAGACCACCTCGCAACGTTATGAGTTCTGATTCATCGAGCGCCTGAATTTCTTTTCCTTCGATTGAAATCTGACCAGAATCCGGTTTCAACAGGCCCATTGCCAATCGCAGTAAGACCGACTTGCCGGATCCGGAGACTCCAGTCATCAGAATCATTTCACCATGATTAAGAGTGAAGCTGACGTCATTAAGCGCGACGTTGTCGCCATACCGCAGAACAACGTTGCGAAACTCAATTGCAGGTACTTGAGCGTTCATCACTATTTCTCTGTGCAACGTGTATGCCGTCGTCCAGGTTCTTTGTTTAGAGGCTCGAAGGAAAGGTTGCTGGGGAAGATTCCAAGTACGCTGCGAAATACCCCGCAACTCCTTCGGGTTTTCGGGCTGAAAACCTGATAACCCGCAGTGGTACGCACTGTGCACAGTCGTTAATGATGGTTCTGGTGGAGGTATCCTTGATGAAAATACTATTAGCGATTGATGGTTCATCTTGTAGCGATGCTGCGGTGCGGGAAGTAGCTCGCCGGCCTTGGCCGCCAGGTTCTGTCGTAAAGGTACTTACGGTGTTGGAGGTACCGGTGGCACCGACAGCGGAAGCCTGGGCGCTACCGCTCACCTACGCTGAAGAAATGGAAGCAGCGCTTCGCAAGCAGGGCGAAAACATCGTCAATCGCGCTTTACAACAACTCAAATCCAACACGGCGCTTTCTGCTGACGCTGTCTTAGCGCCTGGCTCACCCCGACCAGTGATCCTGGATGAGGCAGAAAGCTGGGGCGCGGACCTCATTGTCGTGGGCTCGCATGGCTACGGTCTCTGGAAACGATTTTTGCTGGGTTCCGTTTCGCAGGCTGTTGTGTCTCACGCGAAGTGCTCGGTCCAAGTAGTTCGATGTCCGCCATCTGAAGAAGCTTCTGAAGATAAATTTTCACATTCTTAGTCGGCAGTTGGGAGGTTGTAATCATGAGGGAGAACTCCACAATTCAGTTGGTGGAAATACCTATGGGAGGAAAGGGCGGATTCATTTGGAACCGTTTGCACGATCTACGTGAAGAGATTTGCGAGACGCTGATCGGAATCTCTGGCGCCAATTTCGAGGTCACCCGTGAGTTGCTGCAAGCGCGCCTACGGAAGGTTGATAATGCTCTCGATCGCTTGATGTCGGGATCTTATGGCATTTGCGCTCAGTGTGGGCGACCAATAAATGAGATAAAGCTGGATACGGATCCGGCAACCTCGCTGTGCCTGGACTGTTCAGAGATCAAACCGGAACCGATGATTTCGAGTAACGAAACTAGCTCAACCGCAGATGTGACGTGGGAGAGCTTAAAGCCGTTCGACACGATCCTGTTGCGAACTCACAACAGCGATTATCGCATCCTGCTGCTCGACCCAAAGACCGGACGCGCTCTAGTCGAAGGCGGTAGTTATCTTCTCGAACCCAGTGAAGGTCTTATTAAGGGTTCAGCACCTCCAGGATCGGCTTTCAACGTAGAAGCCATCTCTGTAGGGTCTCGCTTGGAAATGTGGGTGAACGATAAGGTGTTTCTTACCTCACCGATCAAGTCGATTGAGGTGAAACACAATGCGGCTGCGGAATCCGCGGAAAGTATCTGTAGATAGAACCATGAAGATACTCATTGGCTACGACGGTTCCGAATCTGCCGATGCAGCGCTCGCAGATTTGAAGCGTGCCGGACTGGATGCCGAGGCTGACGTGTTAGTCATGTGCGTGGCGGACGTTTTTGTGCCGCCACCGGCAGATGAAGGCGAGGATGCGATTTCAGTAAATGTACCGCAGGGTGTTAAGCGTGCTCACGAGCGTGCACGGCAAAAGCTGCAGGAAGCGGAAGATCTCGCTAAACGGATTAGTCATCAGATCAAATCGCTGTTTCCGAGTTGGAAGGTCGACTCTCAGGCGGAAGCCGATTCACCTGCCTGGGCGGTCTTACGCAAAGCTGATGCCTGGAAGCCCGATCTCATCATCATGGGTGCTCGTGGTCACTCCGTTTTTGGCGGCAGGCTGATACTGGGCAGCATATCGCAGAGAGTTCTCTACGAGGCGCACTGTTCTGTTCGTATTGGGCGTGGTGCGTATAAGAATCCTGACAAGCCCATTCGATTGCTGATCGGCGTAGATAGTTCGGCTGATTCAAATGCAGCGGTAGAAGTAGTTTGCAATCGTCAATGGCCCAGAGGGACTGAGGTTGCCTTGCTTGTTGTGGTCGATACAGTAATGCCGCTTAGTTCAAATTCTTCAGAACCCGCAGCCATGAAATGGATTGAAGTCGCGGATGAAAGCAACTGGTCTCAGGTGCGTGAGATCTTTGAACCACTGGTACAAAGAATCCGCGGTGCGGGATTCCATGCAGACGTATTGATCAGACGCGGTAATCCGGCGGATGAGATTCTTGAAGAAGCCCATACGTGGGACGCAGATTGTATCTTCGTCGGCGCGAGAGGAACGAGAGGCATCGACCGCTTGTTGCTGGGCAGTGTTTCCTCCGCCGTCTCAAGTCGTGCACATTGCTCAGTCGAGGTTGTGAGACCAAAGAAATGATGCCGTAGGGAGCGCGGCTAAAATTGAACCGTGCCTCGCAGCGCGATCTGGCCCTTGCGCGAGAAGTTAATCGATTCGCCGAGAATACGCGCGGCCTCTTGCGGGGCATGAAATCCGGTTGAGTTCTCAGATTCGATGAAATCCAAATAGAACTGCGCGCGACGCTGAAAGTCTTGTGCAGTCGTAACGCTTGCGTCGTTTCGGCCCGAGTCCCTCGCCGACTTAATGTCATTGATCAAATCGACGAGCGCATCCATCGCGATGTTGCGAAGCTGGAATGTTCGCGACTGAATTGTTTCCACTCTGGCCTTGAGTTCCTCCTCAGACCACTTGTGACACGTTTGGCACGCTCGATTCGTGTTGAGCAGCGGTGAACGCACATGACGACCCCAATCGCCAATCCGATTGCAATTCCCAGAACCACACCGGGCACGAGATGGACTTTTAGAGACAAAAGTCAGCTTCCCATTTACTTTTGAAAACGCCTGCGGTTTATTTGCCTACTGTTTTGGATGACATTCTACGCACTGGAACATCGAGATGTCGCCGAGGTTGATCGGGTGCTTGAATGGTTCGTTTGCCTTGTGGCACGTTTCGCACTTTCGATTTGCCAGCGCGCCGAGATCGACCGGATGCTTGAAATCAATCGTGGTGGGCATCGTTGCTGGTCTCGCTGAGTCTGAAAGCACCGTGTGGCAGATGTTGCAATCGTTTCGAATTACCTTTCCCGTGTCGCTGACGTGCTCACCATCGTGACAACGAAAACAGCCGGATGAATAGAAATGCCCGATGTTGTTCGCATGAGTGGACCAATTGGTCTTCATCTCGGGGAAGAAGTAAGTCTTGAAAATGCGCTGTGTTTCGCCAATTGCTGTTTTAATCGTTTCCGTTTTTTGTGAGTAGAGCTGGCTATAGTTTGTCCGGTAAAAGCCGTCGAGTCCTGATGCAATCGCGTTCAGTGCCTCGGTCTCGGTCGAGTACGGTTTATTCAAGACTTCGACCGCCTGTCTCTTGAGATAAGGCAGCGACGGATCGAGTCGTCCCGCGGCAAACGATTGATCGATCGCTACATCGGGGGGCAGATACGCATGCGCGGGACGATTGTGACAGTCGATACAGTCCATGCGCCGCTTTTCTGAAGTCGCGATCTGCTCGGAAGTGAGACGTCGATTGCGATCGTAATACTCGGTCACGTTACCGTTTCGATCCTGCACGCGAATCCAGGGAATCACCTGCCGTTGGTTGTCGCTCGCGATGAAAGTGATCTGGTTGCCGAGGTTCATGTGCCAGTGAATGCCGGCTACTGGTCCACTGCCGGGATCTCCGCCACCGACATTAATCAACATCCGCGTCTGTCGTAACGAGTTTTGTTCGTCATAGGCATAGTGATTGAAGGTTTTAAGCTGAGCTCCGTGAAACTTTGAAGGCCAATGACACTGCTCGCACGTTTCATTCGCCGGCCGCATGTTGTGAACGGGTGTTTCGATCGGTTTCGAATAACTATTCGTAGCAAGGGAGAAGAGTTGACGCGCGCCCGAGAGTTTGGAACGTGCGTACGACTCGGCGCCGTGGCCGACATGACAATCAACGCAGCGAATTCTGGCGTGTGATGTCGCATGAAACGCAACGAACTCCGGCTTCATCACACTATGGCAAGCCTGGCCGCAAAACTCCACCGACTCGGTGTATTCGTAAGCACGATAACTTCCGAACGCACTGGCGCAAATAAAAACGAAAGACAGAGTAAGGATCACGATTGCGATCCGGCGTTGTCGTGGATCGTTGAGATCGACTTTGGGATAGGGCGCGATGGCGGATGTCGGCGAACGTCTTCGCCTTCGTCGCTCAAGCAACATCCCTAACAGGATCACGAGAATTCCAAACACGAGAACCGCAGGCAGCATGACGTAGGTGATGATGCCGAGGTAAGGATTATTCCCTGTTTGCGTTAGCTCGATGAGAAACAACAACAGGATACTTACCACCGCGGCAATCACGATCACGGCGCCGATAAAACTTATGTAGTTTCTGAAGAGTGTTGGACTCCGTTCGTTCTCCATAAAAGGCAGGTGGGGAGACGCTGTACTTTTGGGATTACTGACTCGATCTCAGTTGCTTCATGTACTCGAGCAGCCCTTTTGCCTGATCGGCAGTCACACCTTTTTCTCCGTAGGCGGGCATGTTGGGCGGCTTCTCGGGTTTCTTACCTTTCAATATCGCGTCGATGTACTGCTCGTCGGTCAGGGACGCGTCGAATTTTTTCTCAGCCTTCGGGCCGTGGCACATCTGGCACTTGGCTTTGTAATAAGCTGCGGGGTCCGAAGGTTGTGCTTCACCCTGCGCGGGTGCAACACTCAAAAAGACCAGGCCGAACAAGAAGATTGCCGCAATCGCTATTGTTATGTTCCTTAGCAGTTTCATCGTTTTCTCCTCGCCGTTCATTAGTGCAACGTGTGTGCCTGCGTAAAAAGCCGCAAAACACGCATCTTGCGCTCGCTGGCGCGGGCATTTGCGCACATCCCTGCGAAACTTTCCTCAGTTTAAAAATGCCATGCCGATCCCTTGTGACAGCGCTTACACACAGAGAAATCATCGCCGCCGAATGTTCGCTCGCCGTTGTGGCAACTCGCGCAACTGAAAGCACCCGCACGCGCATGATGATTCAGAGCTAAGGGTGCTGAGACTTGCTTGCCCCGCACCTGGTGGCACGCAGCACAACCCAACTTTTCCGACGCATCATGACTTGTATGACTAAACCCAACGCGATATGCAGGCGCCTGCTCCGAAGTGCGAACCAAACGCCCGAGCTGGTGACAGGTGCTGCACGACGAGATATTCCGTCCATTCGCCTGAGCATTTGGCGTGTGGCAGCTAAAACAGGTGACGTGTGCGTTCGCTCGGGAGGGGATCGAGAGCCCGATGCCGCCACGATTTCGACGGTGACACGTCGCACACGCAGC
>OBKT01000009.1_pt1 | contig 21675 bp, 20 predicted proteins | sample 1519771 | NCBI WGS metagenome assembly OBKT01 (sample SAMN00737777, study PRJEB22531) | soil metagenome | reverse complement strand
GTTGTGAAGAAGACGGTCAGGGCGATCCAATTTTGTGCATGCGCGATTGAGAACGAGTAAACCGGTGGCAGAAAGAAGAAGTTAAAGCTCAGCATTCCTAAAACTGACGCTACGAGCGCTGGTCCACTCCCCCGGAACAAAGCTGCGAGAAGCACGACCAAAAGAAAGATGAAGGCGACAGTGGTGGAGTTAATCTCGGGGTGAAAGGGAGCGAGAACAATCGTGACGAGCGCAGTTCCTAGAATAGCGCCGAGGTAACCGGTCGCCTTCGCGTTGAGAAGAGTCCGTCGCACTCACGTAATTGTAGTCTGTAAGCCACAAAGAAGCACAAATAACGCCGCAGGCGTTCGCTAATTGGAGCCCAGGGTTCGAGCGCAGCGCCGAAGTCGCGGAATATGAAAGCCAGGGGCAAGTGCGGACCGAAGCGGAGCACGTCGCCCCTGGATCAGTTTCAAAAAAAGCCTACGAGCCCTGAAAAAGGGCGCATGATTTCGTCTCTCGCACTGCTCCGTAGTATAAATCTTGCGGTTTCCTTAATCTCTAAGTAGGAACTCACCGATGCTCAAGATCTCTAAAGTTGCCTTTACTCTCGTCGTTCTTCTCTCGTGTGGGTTGACGTTGGCGGCGCAGCCGAGGGCGGCGGAACAGAAGACGGCCAGCTACTTTGAATCGATACGGAAATCGCCGCCGAAGCAGATGGCCTTTCTGCTGAAGATGCCGAAAGGCGCCGATCTGCACAACCACCTTTCCGGTTCGATTTACGCCGAGCGTTACATCGAGTGGGCGGCCGAAAAAGGTTTATGCATCAACACTACCACCATGACGCTCGCCGTCCCCGCCTCGCCATCTCAATGCGACTCGGACCAAACACCCGCCAACAAAGCGCTCACAAGTTCAGTGTTGTACCGGCAGATGGTCGACGCATGGTCCATGCGCAACTGGCAACTATCCGAACAAAGCGGACACGATCATTTCTTCGATGCGTTTGGCAAGTTTGGTCCAGCCACTTACAACAACAACGGCCGAATGCTCGCCGAAGCCGTGAAGAGTGCTGCTCGCGGGAGACTTTCTTACGTCGAGCTTATGTTAACGCCCGACGGCACTGCGACGGGCGTGGTTTCCAGCCAAATCGGAGGACAAGTCGGATGGGACGGAGATTTCCAGGGAACTCTCAATAAGCTGAAAGCGAATGGGATCGATAATGCCGCCGCGATCGGAATCAAAAACCTCCAGGCCATGGAGGCGGAAAAGAATCAGCTGCTGAAGTGCGGTACACCGCAAGCGGATCCGGGCTGCTCAGTTACGATCCGCTACGTCGCGCAGGTATCGCGCAACAGCGCACCCGGTCAGGTGTACGCGCAGATCGTTACAGGTCTTGCACTCGCGAACGATCCACAGTCGAAAGTCGTGGCCACGAATCTCGTGCAAGGTGAAGACGGTCTTAACTCGATGCAAAACTTCTCGCTGCACATGCAGATGTTGAAGTTTCTCCGGCCGCTTTATCCGCGAGCGAAGGTTACGTTGCATGCAGGCGAACTTGCTCCGGGACTTGTACCGCCCGATGGTTTGATGTTTCACATTCGCCAATCAGTCATGGTTGCTCGAGCCGAACGTATCGGACACGGTGTCGACATCATGCGCGAGACCGACGCGTTTGAGCTCTTGAAAGAAATGGCGCGACGCAACGTGATGGTGGAGATTTGTCTATCCAGTAACGATCTCATACTGGGAATCTCCGGTGCCCGACATCCGCTTGCCACTTACCTCGAATATGGTGTGCCGGTCGCGCTGGCGACTGATGATGAAGGTGTCTCACGTTCGGAGATCTCGATGGAGTTTCTGAAAGCCGCTGAGGACCAGGGCCTCGGATACGTTCAACTTAAAACCATCGCGCGCAACAGTCTTCAGTATGCCTTCATTGCCGGAGAGAGTTTGTGGAGTGACGGACGAAAATTCGCTCCGGTGGTCCAATGTGCGCGCGATGTTGAGGACATGAAACTCACGTCAAACAGTTGCCGCCAGTTCTTAGCTGGCAGCGACAAGGCCAGGCTTCAGTGGCAACTCGAGCAGGATTTCGCTGTGTTTGAGCGAGAGTGGTGACCCGTTGACAACTCCCGTAGCCGTGTTTACTCTCTCGCCGCCGGCCTCTATTTTTGCCGTTCACAATTCACTAAGTTCAGTTTTTAGGTTGCAAAACTGCGCGCGCCAGACTTTCCTTTCATGAAAAAGCAATGGGACACTACGCAAGAGAGCTTCGATCGGCTGCTTAGCTGGCTCGCGGACAATCGCGACGAGGCCGGCAAGAAGTATGAAATGATTCGCCAGCGCCTCATGAAGTTTTTCATCTGCCGCGGTTGTGAAAACGTTGAGGACCTGGCCGATCAAACAATTACGATAGTGACGACTAAAGTCGGTGAGATCGCGCTGAGCTATGAAGGCGATCCTATCCTTTACTTCTATGGAGTCGCGAAAAAAGTTTTCAAGGATTATTTGCGAAGCAGAAACCGGAAATTGCCTCCCACACCTCCGGACATGAGTCATGTTGACGAGGCTGTGTTCCAATGCCTGGACGGTTGCATGCAAAAACTGCCCGAAGAGAACCGCCAACTGGTGCTTCGTTACTATCAGGACGAGAAAAAAGTAAAGATCGACAATCGTCAAATTCTCGCGGACGAATTGGGTATCGCTATGAACGCACTGAGGATAAGAGCGCACCGGATTAGACTGCTGCTGCGAAACTGTGTACAGAAGTGTACCGAACAATTGCCGGTAAACTGAAAGGTTTCCGCTGGATTTGCATACTCAATGTAGGGCTCGACTCGCGGTGCACCTAAATTGAAGATCCTTATCCACAGATTACGCAGATTTTATAAATCAATCTGTGTAATCTGTGGATCGCACAACCGAAGTAGGGCACTACCCAACCCGCTCAGAGTTAGACGATGAAGCTGGATCTCGAAACTCAAACCCGACTCAGAAAATACCTGCTGGGCCAATGCGATGAGGCCGAATGTGAAGCCATTGAAACAATGGTCTTCACAGACAACGACCTCTTCGAGGAGTTGCAGGTCCTTGAGGATGAGATCATTGACGAGTATCTGAACGGAAAACTCAGTCCCGAAGCACGTGCCCATTTTGAAGAACACTTTCTGGCCGCTCCCGAGCGGATTGAACAACTGCGCTTCGCCAGCACCTTCGATCGTTATGTCGAATCGAAAACCAGGCCCATTCCCGCGTCGCAGGGATGGATGCACAACCTTTCTTCGTCGCCCGCCAGAGTTGCGATATTCGCCGTCGTCGTTGTTGTATTTGCGCTCGCAGCCTGGCAGTTATTCTTCCGGCAATCGCAAGTCGATAAAGGTCTGCTGGCGCTGAATGCCGCGTATCGCGAACAACGTCCGACTGAAGCCCGCATTTCAAATTTCGACTATGCGCCGTTTGTTGTGACGCGAGGCCCAGCCGAGCAAAAAGCAGATCAGAACGAGTTGAGACGCGCAGAATTAACACTTCTCGACGCGCTCAATAAGAATCCATCCGGCGCAGCCCACCACGCTCTGGGGAAGGTCTATCTCGCGAAAGGAGATTTTGATAACGCGATCAAGGAGTTTGATGCGGCAATCAAGTCTGACTCAAACAACGCGCAACTCTACAGCGACCTCGGCGCAGCATGGCTTGAAAAAGGAAAGCGCGATCGCGACGGCGCCGAGCCCGGAAAGGGCATGGAAGAGTTAGGTCGCGCCCTCGAGAATCTCAACAAGGCGATCGGACTGAATCCAAACTCACTCGAAGCACTGTTCAATCGCGCGCTGTGTGAAGAACAGATGACGGCGAACTCGCAAGCCGAAACTCATTGGCGTGAATATCTCACTCACGATTCCAGGTCACAATGGGCCGATGAAGCACGCCGCAGACTTCAAGCTTTGGAACAAAACAAGATGCGCACCGAGTTATGGCGCCGGAACATTCTGCCTGGTTAAGACAGTCTCAGCGATAGCAATGGTTGCTGCCGATCGCGTCTCTTTACTTTTCAGGTTCTCAGACATGTTGAGTGCCTGAAAGAAGTCCGCTTTAGCTAAGTCTCGAAAAAGTCGCTTTAGGCTAAAAGTCGGCGCTTTGTACAAGGTGGTCCAATCACCGACCGGTGTTTCGAGTCGCATCTCCAACACACTATCGCCGGTATCGAGGGTCTCGATTTTGTTAGCGGCTGACACCGCCTCGATTACATACTGTTCAGCAAGCGCCCGCTTGTAACGCATAAACTGGACAGCGACTCCGGTCAACGCACGCGTCTTATTTGGATCAGCTGAATCCATTTTCCTTGCGAGCGTAACTGCCTGCATGAGGAGATCAGTAACGTTTCCACGGCTGTTCTTTGTCTTAGTCAGGTCTACTGCTTCCGTATAGATCCATACACGTTCGATAGGCGAAAGAGATTCGGAACGCGCGAATTCGAGTGCCGTCTCCAGATCTTTTTTGGCTAGAGCGTGCTTCGCCAACAACATATACACATACGACCGCACACGATCTCTGAGATCGTCGTTATCGATTTCCTGAAGAATTCTGGTGGCGCTACGGTCTCCCTGTTCGGCGGCTAAAATTGCTGCACGAATGTACGCTTGGTTTCTTACAGATGCATTCGCTAGCTGCTTCGCCCTGTTCAGAATGTCTCTTATGTTTTCGCTGGAATCAGGGTTGTTTAATCCCGATCTCAACTTGCTGACCATTTCAGGATTTTTCAAACCGGAAGGAATGGCCGGTGACAATTCGCCGATCATCGACTTAACTTGCGTGGCAAGGTTCGGATTAAACTGCTCAAAAATAGGAAGCAGCCGAATAGCAACCATGTAGGTCATGCGCTGCGCTGTTGGATTGGAAGGTGGTCTTAAAAGGACTTGCGCAGCGGAGTCGAGGAACAGCGAACGAATTTTTGGCGAGACGACTGCGGAAGCTGTTTCTCCAGTGCTTTGCGTTATCCGAGGAAACCCATTGCCGCCGATTGTGACATATACGTACGGAGCGAAAATATAAGATGAGAGTAGTGAAACGGTATTGGCATCGGCAGCAGGATCAGCGACGACTCGCGCCAGCAGTGCAACATAAAGCTCGTCGGCAGCCGTCGCGTTCTGTTCCCGCAGTTTAGAGAGAAACCTGAGCGATGGAATGATTGCTCGATTGAGAACGTCGCCGGCGAACTTCGCAGCTTCGGTTGCATCTCCATTCTGGAGCAACTGTGTCGCTACATTAAGTCGTTCTAACTCATCAGCAGACGCTTTCCTGGCTGGCGCGGTAGAAGAACCATTCGCACTTTCATTGTCTTCTTTGTCATGTTGGACCAACTTCGCAAGTAACTCTTCGCCGAGATCATGATCTCTTTGCCAAACAGCGGATATGACCTCCCTTCGCGCTTCACGCGGATTCGAGGATTCATCGCCTTGCTGTTTCTCTCCGGCTTCGCGATCGGCTGATTCTGCGGCTTCCCAGGCCTTTAGAAAGAGCGCGCGAGCAAAACTTCTATCGAAGTTCCAGACCAGATTCGCAACTTCTGTTTGGATGTGCGCTCTCAACGGAGGTTCGAACGTTTGCGCATCCGCTGCGAGCGCACTGAGACGCGCAATAGTCTCATCAACTTTTAAATTGGCTTGCTTGCGAGCGTCGCCTCGTTCTGATTGATCGACTTGCGCTGGGCAACACGTGATAGAGACAACGAGGATCGCCAGAAGAATACCCGAACGATAAAGGAAAATCTTCATACCTTTAGTTCGCGTCATTAGTGCGAAGAGTTAGTACCGGTAAGTAAACAAAAAGACTATCACTGGTAACAAGAGCAGAATCCAGCCGCCGATTTTTACCATCCACGCGGGTGACTTCCGGTTGATTGCAGGCCCGGGAAGGACGCCGACATATTCTCCCATCTCATCTGCAAACCAAATGCAGGCGAGCGGCAGCAGCAGAGCACCTCCGAAAATCAGAAGACTGGCGAACGCTTTTGCTGCTGAAGGCGCCGACAGACACGCGATTGCGAGATAGGCTATGGCAATCAGCAGTGACAATGTTCGCGAGGAGAAAATGCTTCGTATCCAGTCAGGCATATGCTTTCCTATTCAGAGACGAGCTTCTTGAGTGTCAAGGCGCCAGGCACTGGCTTGAACAAGAATACACTGTTCAGTTGACTGATGTTAGTAGAATTGTGCGGATGCCAGGAATCGGATTAATAAATGAGAAACCACTCCACGCGTCACTGAAACAGTGGTATGCGAGGCCGGGCGATCGATTTGAAGTTCCTGTTGACGGATTCGTGATTGATATCGTTCGCGATGATCTGTTGATAGAGATCCAAACGCGCAATTTCGCTTCGATCAATTCAAAGCTGTGTAAGCTAACGCGGTCGTATGAAGTGCGATTGGTTTATCCAGTAGTCCAGGAAAAATGGATTGTCCGGCCGGCGACCAATAATGGTGGTCCCGCAGTTCGTCGTAAGTCACCGAAGCGAGGCCGATTGGAGGATCTGTTTTGGGAGCTGGTTAGTATCCCGCAACTGCTGACGAACCCTAACTTCTCACTCGAGGTATTGATGATCAGGGAAGAAGAGTTGAGGCGCTATGACGGCAAACGAAAATGGCGCCGGAGAGGATGGGTTGTTGAAGGACGCCGATTGGTGGACGTCGTGGACCGCCGTTTGTTTGGCGCGTCGTCAGACTGGATGACGTTTGTTCCTGAGGGACTCGAGTCATTCACTACCAAAGATCTCGCTACTATCGCAGCCACTCGCATGGACCTGGCCCAGAAGATGGCCTATTGTTTACGACACACAAAAATGATCGAGTTGATCGGCAAACAAGGTCGCGCCAATCTATATCGCGTTGCGAACAGTAAATGAAAGGAGCAAATCATGTACACACTAGATATCAGCGGGAATGTGCCGCTCTATGGGCAGGAGCAGTGCAATTATTGCGGAGCAGCCTGTGGTCAGATGGCTCGCAATGGTTACCCGAATCCGTCTGATCGCCTGTTCTACGATCAGGATGATGTATGGAACGTAATACAAGCCAATAACAGCACGCTCCCAGGAGACTCGGCCTGGGCGACTGATCCGCATGGATTGACTGCTTGTATGAACTCACTGAGTAATCCCGCTGGTGTCCATTGGTCCGAGTTTGCCGATGCCAGCCGGGATACCGTGCTTTTCGATATTTTGTTTTGGATGAACATCCGCCATTTCCCTAGCCCGGTTTTAATCAATCGCGGCGGTCACTGGATAAATATTGTCGGCTACGTGACTGATGTGGAACCTGTTTCCGGAAGCAGTCCCGTGCTTCAGAACATCTCTGTCAATGATCCTGAACCGCACAACGTTGGTACGAGCACAACATTCACGGCATCACAATGGTTCAACGGTCCCTGGAATGGTGACATAATGTATTCGGGGACCTGGTTCGGTAAGTATGTTGCCGTGGTTGAACCCCCGTTGGAAAAAGGTCGAGTGGTAGTGAAGCGCGTGAAGCGGACGGGCGATAACATTATAAAGCCGGAAGAGGCACGCAGGTCGGCTGAAGAATGGCTTCGACAATTTCGTTCGGAGAAGCAGGAACGACACCACGTTCTTCTTCGCGAGGACATTCGTTCAATGGAGCCACTGCTTGTCCGCGAAGGCGTGAGCAAACGAGTGAAGACCGCTCCGCACTACTACATTGTCCCGTTTGCATTGTCTAACGACTTCGCCGAACGCGGATCAGCTCGCGCGTCTGTCCTGGTGAATGCTTACACAGGTGCATTTGAGGAAGTTACGACGTTTGGTAGACCCATTCGCTACTTGACTCGTGATGAGGCATTGGCCGTTGTTGCCTCAGCCTTGCAAAGAAGCGTGAAGGATCTCGGAGATGTAGCTGCTGATTTGATGTTCGAAGCCGGCGAAATTACGCATGTTCGTTCATATCCATTCTGGCGCGTTGAGCTGGGCAGGAGAACACTGTATGTGGACCAGCTTGGCCGTGTGTACGGAAAGTTCTTGCCAGCAATTCCAGGCGACTAGTGAAAAAGTTCTAGTGTTCTGTTTCTAAGTTCGTTGAAGAGATGTGGACCTACATCTCTTCGACAAACTTTTATCCTTCAACAAAACAATTCTTCGAAGTTGAGCGCGCTTTTATTAGCCAATCTCTGACAACCTGCTCCACTTTCCCGGAAGGAGGGTCTCCCAGTGCTAAAGGTCGCTCTTTTGTCTTTTTTACTTCTGCTTGTTTCGATGCTGCCAGTCCTTTTAGAGTCACCACCTGCACGTCCAGTCGAGGCGCTTCCGTTTGATCTCGTGGTCGAAGGCCTTGATATCAATGGTTGGCCTCTTAACCCAAAATGGGGTGCGCAAACGGGAACTAGCCCGGCGTTGCCGGATCCGTATAAATGCCCGGGATTAGAACCCTGGGGAATGGGCCTTTGCACCTCGAGCAGGAGTTGGACGGATGCGAGTTCATCCAAGTGCCCTGACACAATATTTAAACACGTCTGGTTTCCGGGTCACGTCAACTTCACCGGCGCCACCTTCACCGGACCTATTGAATGGCTGGACCATTCTTCCGATGATGACGATTACAATTTGATCATGGGAACACCAAACGCGGCAGGACTGACCAACAGTAATCCTGGTGGTCTGCAATTGGAGTTCGATTCAGACGAAACCATTGATCACTTTCACACCTCCTGGTGGCAGGCTTTTCACGATGCCGTCGACCGCGGTCAGGATGATGCACGCGCCATGCTCCACGGAAAAGACGCGATCGCCTTTGGGGTGTTTGGTCTCGATTGTGCGCACAATTGTTCAAGCGAGTTGCACCCGGTTCTCGCTCTCGCCATCCACCTTGGAGGAACTCAAGACGACGATGCGTGGGCTTTTTTCGTGCGCAACTGGGGCAATGAAGGTTATTGCAGTTCCGGTTCGGAAACTTTGGCTGACTCGATCAATGAATTTACTTTTACGCTGCCATGGCCAGGAGCAACTGCGGTTGAAGAAGTGAGTCGAGAGTTTTTATGTCGTGGACTGGGAGGGGCTGGCCCAAGAGTTGATCTTATTCCGAAACAGGGAGCCGCAGTGACTTTTGGGTTTCCGAAAGCCAGTCTCCGAGAAAGGATAAATGGCGTCTTGCACCTTCGTTGGACAGGGCCACCAGCATCGAAAAAACCTTCCCCGGCAATACTCGCAGCCGCGCTAAAGCCCGATCGAAAGGAAACTGAATCTCGAGCCTGGGTGCTGATAAATCAGATGAATCCGATGCAACGTAAATTATATGAGCGGTTCCGTCCGGTGTCGGATAAGTCCGTTGATAGCGTTGCACCGCTCAAACTGACCAGAAATATTGGGAAGGCCACGAAGCGCAAAAGAGACATTGAACACGTCCCAGACGCAGCTCGGGATGCTCGTGACCGCAAGCAGATGGAAGCCATCCGCAGAGCGTACGGCGGTCATCTTCCACGATAAGGTGACCTTTACGCTCGGTCTGCCGTTTTGCTGCAAGGGTGCAAGTGACTTTCGCGCCAAAGAGTGTTCTCGATAACGTTCGCACGCGAAAACTCTGATTTCGTCGCGTGCACTGTTCACTCGCTCCGCGATTCGCTGTCGCTCCTGCTGAAGTGATGAAAGAAGCTCAGGCAAGTTCATCACCGGCTGATTGGAATGAATCGGATCGGCGGCTGCGTTACCACGAAGATCGAGAATCAGTGAAAAGCTTACCTTTTGCACTGCGACCCATTCATCAATCTGTGCAGCGTTGAGTGGAGCCGCTACCACGAGCGACGTGGTTTCAGATGTCCAACCGGCATCAGCGATTTGAAATTGCTCCATCTGAACGTGAGGATGTTCATCGTGTAGAGCGCGTGCGTGTTGCCAATTTCGATAGAACACGCGCGCATCCGTCAACCAGGGAACAATCTCACGCGCAAGGCTTCCAGCGCCGAGCACCGCCACACTCGATTGCCCTTTCAAATGTTTGCGAATCAGACTGCCATACGATTGGCTTCCCAGATTTTGCAGATGATGATGGCGTACTTGCCGCGCATCCACGAGCAAGTCTGTAGTCAGGTCGCGCAGGAACTTGCCCCACGCTGTGTCTGGAAATGCCACGGACGTGCGAAACTTGCGGAACTGACCCATGACGGCATTCTCGCCAACGAGAGGAGAATGCAGACCGCAGATCACCTCCAGAAGAAACTGGTAAGCCTCGCGTCCTGAGTAAATCTCCAGCTCCGAGGAAATCCGCGGATCCAGCTCACTTCGATGTAGGAACACGATCCGCCGCAGGCAGGTTTGCCATTGTAAGTTTGTGAGCGCCGCCGGCAGTGCCTCGGTGCTGCTGGCGCGAAGATTGACGATGACCAAATCATTCAGCATCACTAGTTAACGCGGAAAAATCGGCGCAATAGGTCACAAACTTTTTCACTTCGGCCAACATCAACTGGGCGGCAGTCTCATTTGCCTCGCTATCCCTAAGCCCCTCGAGCCGTGACGAAACGTTTGGCCAGTCGCCTTTTGTTTGCCCTGACAAGACGAACAGATTCTCAAACTCCCAGAGCGCCTCGTCTGACTTGAACGGGTCGACGAGCCGACTGTAAAGCGGTACGCGCGCGCCGGCCGCGGCGGCCTCATACGAGGCCCGCATTGCGTGCTCAAATTCCTTGTGATAGAGCAACGCTTCGGCCTGCGAGATTAGTTCACGCGCCGTTTCGATCTGCGGTACGACTTCAGGAACAATCTTGTCAGCACATTCGCCTTTGACTCCCGGACGCACTGCGAATCGTTCATTCTCGTGTCCGTAATCCTGGTAGAACGAAGGATCTGCTTCGAACGACGGCACTGCGCGCCACCGTTCGAGCTCCGCTCTCAGTCTCGAGTCACCAACGCGGTTAACAAACGCACCGAACTCTTCAGCGTCCACACGTTCTTCGTTAAATAGTTGCAGCAGCGTTTCGACAACATTGATTGAATGCTTCGCCGGAAACTTTCCCAACAGATGAGCGAACCGCGCCGACTCCGGATCGGTTTGTCCGCCGAGAAACAGTTGATGGGCCGGAACAGTTTTGCCCTCGTGCGTTAGTGCGGCGGCGTGAAAGCCGATGTCCGCGATACCGTGTTGCGCACAACCATTCGGGCAACCAGAAATTTTGACCTTCAATGGGCGCGCCAACTCGCGATACTTTGCCAATGGACCATCGAAGCTCTCCGAAATCGCGCTGCCGAGACCCTTTGCCGAAGCGATTCCCAGCCGGCACGTGTCAGCGCCCGGACAGGTCGTGACGTCAGTCACTGTCCCGGCTCCCAACTCGCCTAATTCAATCTGTTTCAGCGTTGCGTAAAGGTCCGGCAGCTTCTCTTCGCGTACATACGGAAGAAACAGATTTTGATCGATCGAGATCCTTAACTGTCTCCCAGAAAAGCGCTCCGCCACATCAGCCAATCGACGGGCTTTTTCCGAAGTGATATCACCTAATTTCAAACGCACATGCACGCCGCGATATCCCGGCTGTTTATGTTCGACAACCGAATCGCGCGCCCAGGCACGAAAGTCTTCATCGTCAGTTCTTGGGTCAAGCAACCGCAATCCGTTTCGCTGTGAAGTGAACGCCGGCTCGAGTGTGTTTTCGAAGTAATCGGCGATATCCACTGGACCAACTCGTTCACGCTCATTTTCGAGGGCCGCGATGAAGGCATCCCAACCCATCGACTGAATGAGAAACTTCATGCGGGCTTTCATCCGTGCTTTCCGTTCGCCGTAACGATCGAAGAGACGAACAACCGAAGCCGCGAGGTTCAGGATCTCTTCTGCGGGCAGGAACTCTTTGTAGAGTTGGGCCATGTGCGGAGTCGTGCCGAGTCCACCACCTAGGAAAACACGAAATCCTCGCCGGCCTGCTTGCGTGGTGGCCCACAAACCAATGTCGTGAATCCGAAGTGCGGAATGATCTTCAGCACAGCCTTCGAACGTGATCTTGATCTTGCGTCCCATGTTCTGGTTGTACTTGTTACGTATGAGATAGCGACACAAAGCATCAGCGTAAGGGGTAACGTCGAAAGCTTCGGTCGGAGAGGTGCCGGCGCGATAGCACGTGGTGATGTTGCGCACCGTGTTGCCGCAAGCCTCGCGCGTCGTCATGCCTCCGGCCGCGAGATAACGCAGCAGATCGGGCGACTGTTCGAGCTCGACGTAATAGATTTGCGCATCCTCGCGAGTCGTGAAATGGATGAAGCCACTGCCGAAACGATCGGCTGCATCGCCGAGCAATGCGAGATGATCTGCGGTGAGGTATCCGCCGGGAATCTTGATGCGCTGCATTTGCACACCTTCCTGACGCTGTGCGTACGTGCCGAACGTGAGACGCAGTTTTTGCATCTTGGTTTCGTTCACTTCACCTGCGCGATATTTCTTTATCTGTTCCTCGTAGTAGGCGAGTTCTTCCTGAATGTGGTCAGGAATTGTTGGTGCGTTAGTTTGTGCGCAGTTTACTTTCATAATCAGACACTTCCTTCCAAACATTCTCTTCGTGCTGCCCAGCTTGGACAGTCAGTACAGAGAGCGATAGCGACCTGGTCAGTGATCAGCGTGCGATCTTCCATAATGATTTTTGGCTTCCATCGTTGACCAGGTCGCTATCGCTCCCTGTACTGACTGTGTCCAAGCCGGACGTCAACACCGAGTAGTTCACCACCCCAACGCGAACTCGATCGCCGATGTGAAGTTTCGCGGCATTTGCATCAGGCTTCAGACGCGTTACGAGAATCGTAGCTCCGTCATGGTCCAGATCCACCGATACACGTTCGTAAGCACCAGCAAACGCGACCTGCCTGACAACACCGTTCGCAAGGTGATAACAGTCCCAAAGCGGCGCATTCGACGTTGCGAGACGCACGTCCTCCGGACGGAAAACCAAACTGACCGCCTGGCGATCGTGAAAATTGTTTGACCGCTCTGGTAAAGGCAGCAGCTCACAACCAACTTTCACCAAACCGCGCACGATCTCGCCTGCGAGCTGATTGGCGCGACCGAGAAATGTGGCTACGTACTCAGTCGCGGAGTGATCGTAAACTTCCTGCGGCGTGCCAATCTGTTCGATATGGCCCGAGTTGATTACGGCAATACGATCTCCCAATTCGAGTGCTTCTTCCTGATCGTGCGTGATGAAGATGGCGGGCACGTTTACGTTTCTTAGCAACACTCGAATTTCGCTGCGGAGCCGAGTGCGTGTTTGTGCATCGAGTGCGCCGAACGGTTCGTCAAACAGCAAAACCTCCGGCCGATAAGCCAACGTGCGCGCGATCGCGACTCGCTGTTGCTGTCCTCCTGAAAGTTGCGATGGGTATTTGTTCGCATGTTCCTTGAGGCGCACCAGTTCAAGCAAACTATCAACGGCTGCTCGAATGTCTCTGCGGTTGCGTCGTCTAATCTTCAGCCCGTAGCCGATGTTTTGTGCCACCGTCATCTTTGGAAACAGCGCGTACGACTGAAATATGACGCCGACTCCACGCTCACGCGCAGGCAAGTCAGTTACATCCCTGCCGTGCAGGATCACCCGACCTGTGTCCGGCTGCTCGAGACCGGCAATGATTCGCAGGATAGTTGTCTTTCCGCTTCCGGATGCACCAAGCAGCACGAGCGTCTCGCCCTCTGCGATATCAAAACTGATTTGGTCCAGCACCGGTGTGTTCCCAAAGTGTTTGCTTAGACCGCTAACACTCGCGGCGATACGTCGAGGCTTGGGCGCGTCAACCTTGTTGACGACGTGTGGAACAAACGCTGTGATTTCGCGTGCGGCAAGCATGTTAGTTCGCGTCCATCCGATCGCGCGCAAAGAAGAGCACGCTGAAAATCAAAAACGAAAACAATGCCAGGACGATCGCAATTGCATTGGCGGCTTCAATCTGGCCTTCGTTGAACTTTGCAAAGATGTAGAGCGGCGCAGTCTGAGTACGAGCCGCCAGATTTCCTGACACCAGGATCGTCGATCCGAATTCACCGACCGCGCGGGCGAACGTTAAGAGCGCTCCGGAAACTATTGCGCCGCGCAATGACGGCAGTGTGACGTGCCAGAACGTTTGCCAACGTGACGCGCCAATCGTTGCTGACGCCTCTTCGAGCGAATGGTTCATCGTATCGAACACGGCTTTCGTCACTCCAAACGCAAGCGGAAAGGTGACGAAGATGTTCGCGAAAATGATGGCGCCCGCAGTAAACATGATTTGAATACCGTGCGGCGCCAGCAGGCGGCCGAGCGTGCCGTAAGGTCCCCACAAAAGCAGTAAAGCAAAACCTGCTACAGCGGTCGGAATGGCCGTCGGTAACGAGATGGTGACGATGAGCGCGTTGCGGCCCCAGAACACGTAACGTGACAACACGTACGCGGCAAACAATCCAAACAGAACGTTGAATACGGTGGCCCAGAAACTCGTTACCAGCGAAAGTTTCAACGCGAAGATTGCTTCCGGCGCAGTCAGTGCAGACCAGAACCGCGGCAGTCCCTGGCTGGTTCCGAAGATGAAGATCGACGCGAGTGGCAGCAACACTAATGGCAGCATCAGAACGATCAGGGTCCCAATGCTCAAGGGCCTGGCGACATCAAAACCTCGCACGTGACGTATTGTTGAGACTGCGGCGCTCATTCCGTGATCCTTTTTCCGTAGAAATACCGTTTCACCCTGAACACAAATCGCGTTTGGGTCGACTTATCGATCGAGATCGCCACCTGGACGTCGTTGCATTTCTGCGTGTCTGATTTGTCGATCGAAAGATGCTCCGAGTACTCGGCCGCGCAAACACTGCGCATTCCGATTATGAGCAACGCCGTCGCCAGAATCAGGACACTGCATCGTTTGCGTTTCATAGAATTGCCCAGCCTCCCGTTCCTGATTCGCGTTCGGTAACACGTTGATAAGGCATGTGGGCAGTTTCGCGGTCTTCACCAAGAAGGCCATGCTTCGCTAACTCTTTGAGAATCTTTTCAGTGCTCTGGTCCAACGTTTCGACATCGGTTGATACCACCACTTCCGGGGCGAGTGGTTCTTCATACGGATCCGAAACACCCGTGAACTCTTTGATCTCGCCGGCGAGTGCCTTCTTGTACAAACCTTTGACATCGCGCTCCGCCAGAACCGCAATCGGACACTTCACATAAACTTCGATGAACAGCGCCCCATCGTTTTCAACCAAACGCCGGACTTCGTCGCGAACATCCCGATATGGCGAGATCGCGGCGGTGATCACGCCGACGCCGTTGCGCGACAGTAGACGACTGACGTAACCAATGCGCCGGATATTTGTGTCGCGATCCTCCTTCGAAAAGCCGAGGCCCTTCGAAAGATTTGTGCGCACTTCATCACCATCCAAGACTTCGATTGCGAGACCACGATTAAGCAGCACGCGTACCAACTCGGTTGTCAGCGTTGTCTTTCCAGCGCCTGACAATCCGGTCATCCATAAAGTGAATCCTTTTTGCTTTGACATGATGTACTCCGTTTATGATTTCGTTCTCATCTAAATAATCCGCGCCATTGTTCGTGACGCGGCGTACGCTTCAATCAACACCTGCGCTACTTCCGGTCTTGAAAACTCGATCGGCGGTAACTGTCCCGCGTTCAGCAGTTCTCGCACTCTCGTTCCCGAGAGCGTTACGTGTTGCGACTGATCGTGTGGACACGTCTTCGTAGACGCCATCGCGCCGCATGATTTGCAGTAAAACGTGTGTTCGAAAAAGAGTGGCGTGATGCCTAGCTCGTGCGGTTCAAACTCGTCGAAGATGTAGTGCGCATCGTAAGTGCCGTAGTAGTTGCCGACACCGGCGTGATCTCGGCCGACGATGAAGTGTGAACAACCATAGTTCTTACGAATGAGTGCGTGGAAGACTGCCTCTCGTGGTCCAGCGTAGCGCATCGCGGCCGGCATCACTGCGAGAACAGTGCGCGCGACTGGATAGTAGTGGGCCAGGATCTTTTCATACGATCGCATTCTGACGTCAGCAGGAACGTCATCTGATTTCGTTTCGCCAACCAGCGGATGCAGCAACAATCCGTCGGCAATCTCCATCGCGCACTTCTGGATGTACTCGTGTGCTCGATGAACAGGGTTGCGAGTTTGAAACGCAACGACTCTGCGCCAACCCCGATCCTTGAAGATCGTCCTGGTCTCACTCGGGTCCTTGCGATAGTCCGGGAATGAAACGCCGTCCGGACGGTTAACCAGACTGATGCGTCCACCCAACAGCCAATCACCCTGGTTGTAGAGCGCTTGAACTCCCGGATGGAGCTCGTCTGTAGTGCGATAGACCAACTCGGCGTATCGCGCTTTGCCATACGTGTATTTCTCTTCAAGATGCAAAACGCCGAGCAGCAGATGATCCTGATAAAGAGCGACATCTTTTTTGACAGAGAGTCGCCTGGCGTCATCAATCGAAACCGCGAGCGTGATCGGGATGGACCAAACCACTCCGTTCGCCAGCCGCATGTTGGAGCAAACCGAGTGATAATCGGCCTCGCCCATAAATCCTTCGATTGGCGAGTAAGCTCCGGTCGCAATCATCAATAGATCAGAAATTTGCCGGGCATCGAGTTGTAGACGCGGCATTCCTGAAGCAGCTCGCATGAGCTGATCTCTTTCACGTCTCGTTACTTCTCTGTTCACGAGAATGCCGCCATGTGGATTTGTAAGTTTCATTGGATTAGTCCTTCAAATAATTTAATTTTCTTATTAACCACCCTGATGCAAACCGCACTCAGTCTTCTGAAAACCACGCCAACGTCCGGCACGCTGGTCCTCGTTGATCTGCACGGGCGTCGTGCATGGTTGGCATCCGATAGACGAATAGCCCTGGTCGTAGAGCGGGTTGTATGGAACGTCGTTTTCCCGGACGTACTTCCAGACTTGTTGCTTCGTCCAACCAGCAAGTGGATTGATCTTGATGCGTCCGAATTTGGCGTCCTCTTCAATCACGTGCGCGTGTGCGCGGGCCGGTGATTGATCGCGACGAATGGCTGTAATCCAGGCGCGCAGACCCGAAAGCATTTGCTTGAGCGGCTCGACCTTTCGCAGACGGCAGCAGAGATCGGGATCGCGGTCCCAGAGTTTTTCTCCATGCCTGAGTGCTTGCTGTTCGAGTGAGCGCGCCGCGCTGTGTCTTTCGAAGTGAACGCCGTAGCGCTCGGCGAGTCGATCGCGCAGCTCGTAAGTTTCCGGGAAAAGCAAATCTGTATCGAGATAGAAAATGCGCGCGGAAGGATCGATGCGAGCAACCATATCGACGAGAATGCAACCCTCTGTTCCAAAGCCCGTTGCGAGCGCAACGTCAGAACCAAACTCATCGAGGGCCCACTTCAAAACAGTTTGTGGAGCAGCATTCTCGAAGTCGTTTGGTAAGCTAAAAAGCTCGCCGTCGATGATGCGAAAGTTTCGTGCGGTGGTAACTCTCATGATCGTTTTCGCTGTTTATGCAGCAGCCTCCATTTGCTTTTGTTGACTGAAGTTCTTTCCGAACCAGTTCAACTCGTCACGCAGACGAACAACTTCGCCAATCACGATCACCGCCGGCGCTAGCAACCCTTCGCGCTCGACGAGGTCTGCGATATTCATCAACGAACCCACGACGGTTTGTTGTGTTTCGTAAGTGCCCCAACGAATCACTGCGACTGGTGTGTTTGCTGAACGCCCGTTGGCAATCAGTTCAGCAGCGATGCAGCGAATGTGAGTTACACCCATCAGTACGAGTATTGTGTCTGCGGCTCGAGCACTGCGAAGTTGTGATGAGAACTCACCATCGCCGGCGCGTGCCGCACTGACGACTGCTACTGACGACGATAGACCACGATGCGTCACCGGAATTCCCGCATATGCAGGCACTGCAAGAGCCGAACTGATGCCGGGAACGATTTCAAAGGGGATCCGCGCCGCGCTGAGAGCGCGTGCCTCTTCGCCCCCGCGACCGAAGAGGAACGGATCCCCGCCCTTGAGTCGAACAACCTGCTTTCCCTGTCTCGCTTTCTGAATTAAGAGCCGGTTGATTTGATCCTGCGGAGTTTGATTTCCACCACCCACCTTGCCGGCGTAGAAACGTTCAGCTTCTGCCGGTACATGTGCGAGTACGTCAGGGTCAATCAGGTAGTCGTAGACGACTACTTCTGCTTTTCGCAGCAGGTTGAATGCTTTTACAGTGAGAAGATCGGGACTGCCTGGCCCAGCGCCCACAAGGTAAACCTTGCCCGCGGTGTCTTGCGTTGTGACTGTTTCGCGGATGCGTTCGATAGAAGCGTCGATGACCAGACGATGCGCCGCAAGCGGCTCAGTTATTTGATACGTGACGTTGTTGTAGCGATTGGCGGCGGCACGAACCTCGACGGGAATGTCACCGCGTGTGTGCCGGCCGGGAGAAAGAAAGTAGGGATGAACGACGATGTGCTTCGCGCCGCGTTCGACAAGCTGAGCAAAGCCTTCGGCAATGGTTGGTTGAGCGATTTCCAAAAACGCGGCGACTACAAGTGGGAAGCGTCCGTGTGCGCGAATTTGCAGGGCTGCCTGGCGCACATCTTCATTCGCCTCCTCGCGCCGGCTCCCGTGCCCGACCACCAACACTGCCTCTATGTTGCTTGCGCTCATTTCTCACTCTCCGGTTCTATGTGGCCGGATGCGAGAAAAGATCACAGTGAAGATTCCAATCGATTTCAGCGGAAGAATGAACACGCAAACTGCAAACCGCGGGGATCAGGTTTTCGTGGGGACGGGGCAAGGCAAAGTTTTTGCGATCGACACGAACGCTGGGAACGTGGTGGAGCAGCCGGTAAAATTACCGAAGCCGTCACCAGGGACACAGATGACTGGCGGCACAATTCTGCGCATCGTGGCGCTCGACACAAGTTCAATCTTTGGGGTCTTGCTGGCCGCGATCGAAAAAAAGGCGGACGGGAGTGCTCCGCTCGGGGTGCCGGCGGTGCAAAACTATATCCTGCGGCTTGACAATGGCACTTGGAGTCCGACATCAGCGACGGGATTGCCGAACGAACTGCTATTTGGATTCGTTGTGTTGTGGCGCCGAATTCGGAAATTCCACGGGGGCTTTTGGCGGCGACGGATGACGCTGTGTACATCAGCAGGGACGACAGTAAGACTTGGCAACGGGCATCGATTGGTTTGCCTCGACGCCCGCATTGCGGTGATCTGCGCTTTGCGATTCTCCCCGTGGGAGGCCCGACCGTTATACTTGGCACGTTTGGTCGCTCGATGTGGGTAGCAACCCTCACTTAGCGTCGAATAGGACCGAACTGACCGCTGTGTGCAAGCATGAAAATGGCCCACCGCAGAGGGGGCTATCAACACTTCAAGAGTTAGATTGTTGGGCCTGGGATGTATTCCTGGTGAGTAGTAAGTGATTTAGCTTTTCCGCGAACGAAGACACCCGCACGTTTCAACAAGCCTGCGGGTGTTTTTGTTTAGCTCGCTTGTGGAACAAAACATCGACTGCGGTTGTCAAAGCTATTGTTGGAAGGGAGATCTTTATGGGAATGACAGCCGGAGCGCGCGGGCGCGGCCTTCAAGCTGAAATTAACGTAACCCCGATGGTCGATATCATGCTGGTGTTGCTAATCATCTTTATGGTGGTCGCACCTTTCTTGCAGCCTGGCATCACGGTTCCGGTGCCGAATAACATGGCAAACGCCGATGTCGATCCGAAAATCACGAACGAATCGTCGGTCGTAATCTCCATCCCAAATGATGTTGAGTACTACCTCGGGAAGAAACGCGTGCGAAAAGAGCAGCTCGGTGAGGAAGTCCAGCGTATGCTCGAAAACATCAAGAACCAACAGGATCGAATCGTGTATATCAAGAGCGGCGCGGGCGTTGCCTACGGCGACGTAGTGAATGTCATCAACGAGGTAAGAAAAGTCGGCGTGGACAAAATCGGGCTAGTTGCCGACAAGAAGAAGAAAAATCCAACGCGCGCTGGAGACGTCTGAGGTCCTGTGAGGTTCTAGAACTGCGGGACAAACTGGCCCAACCAGACCTCTACTGAACGTTAACAAAAATCTCTCATCTGAGTTTGTGCACATAGTTCCATCCGCGTATCCGCTTCGCTGCTTCCGAAAAAACTCTATCACTCTATTGAATTTGTCAGCCAACTTGTGAGACCATGCATCCCTAGAAGCAAAGAGGGGAGCAGTTAACTTGTGAAACAGAAGTCGGAACTGCCGCAGGGTACGCTCGACTTGCTGGTCCTAAAGGCACTCTCGTTGGGACCAATGCATGGATATGGCGTTGGCCAGCGCATTCAGCAACTGGCGGAAGACATGCTCCGAATCGAAGAAGGGACTCTTTACCCCGCTCTTTATCGAATCGAGCAAAAGGGCTGGATCGCGTCGGAGTGGGGACTATCAGAAAACAATCGACGCGCGCGCTTCTACAAGATAACGCGACGAGGTCGCAAACAACTCGCCACTGAAGAGTCTCAATGGGAGCACCTCTCAACGGCGGTCACCAAAGTGTTAAAGGCCACGTAAGAGGAGGCAATAGCATGTGGTCGTGGAAAGTTTTGCGAGACAGATTCCGGGCTCTGCGAGATAGCGAGGCTGTTCACCGCGAGATCGATGAGGAACTCCGTTTTCACCTCGATATGAAAACTGAGGAATATATTAGGAAGGGCATGTCGCCTCACGAAGCTCGCAGGTTAGCTGAAACACAATTCGGGCGCGTCACCCGGATTAAAGAGTTGGGATACTCAGTTAGAGGGGGCGGTCTAATGGAGACACTGTGGCAGGACCTGCGTTACGCGATCCGTATGCTGCGACACGACGCGGCTTTCACCGTCATTGCGGTACTGACGTTGGCCCTGGGCATTGGCATGAACACCGCTATATTCAGCATCGTTAATGCGGTGCTGTTGCAGCCACTGCCATACGCTAACGCCGAAGCGCTCGCGACGATCTACAACACCGCCGGTGGAGAATCGAAATTTCCTTTGTCGCCAATCGCTTTTCTGAATCTGAAGCGAGACAACAGCGTCTTTAGTGATCTCGCGGCCCTAAGTAATAAGGGTTGGCCCGCAAATCTTACGGGAAGCGGGGAGGCCGAGCGGCTACAAGGGTTTCAAGTCTCAGCCAATTTGTTTTCTCTGCTCGGTGTCGTGCCTCGAGAGGGCCGGGCGTTCGTCGAAGATGAGGATCGTCCCGGCGGAAATCATGTTGTCGTACTTAGCAACGAGTTATGGCAAAGGCGGTTTGCGGGTGATCCGAAAATTATCGGACAAACGATCACACTCAATGGCGACTCCTACACGGTTGTCGGCGTGATGCCCGAGGATTTTCGATTTTTCACTAAGACGGATGTGTGGACGCCCCTCGCATTCACGCCTACGGACGAAAATGATCCCGCCGGCTACCTTGAGGTGATCGGCCGTCGCAAACCAGGCGTATCGTTCGCGCAGGCCAGCACGGAAGTCGAAACGATCTCGCGTGAGTTTAATAAAGATCGTAATTCACAAGTGATTACCCGATTAGGTATCCCGCAATCCGAGCTGACAGAGGAAGTTCGTCCGATGCTGTTGCTGCTGATGGTGGCGGTTGGGTTCGTGCTACTGATTGCTTGTGTAAACATCGCGAATCTTCTACTGGCTCGCGGCAACGTACGACGCAGAGAACTAGCGGTCCGGACAGCATTGGGTGCAGGC
>OBKT01000008.1_pt1 | contig 21915 bp, 19 predicted proteins | sample 1519771 | NCBI WGS metagenome assembly OBKT01 (sample SAMN00737777, study PRJEB22531) | soil metagenome | reverse complement strand
GGGCGGTTGCCGCGACACCACCGGCGCCGGCGACGCATTTCACGGCGGCTTTCTCTACGGCTTTCTTATCGGCGAAGATCTCGAAACGAGTTTGAAATTGGGCAACGCCGTCGCCGCCATCAAATGCAGCGCCCTCGGCGCGCGCACGGCTCTGCCAACCAAATCCGAACTCGAAGAGTTTTTAAATAATCCGTGTTAATCTGTGTCATCCGCGGCTAAACCTCTGAGGCAAACATGAAAATCCTGTTACTTGCGGCGAGTGTTCTACTCCTTACGCTGACAACTGCACCACGAACCCCCCAATCCGCTGCCGATATCGTCTTCAAGAACGGCAACGTCTACACCGCCAACGACAAAGCGCCGCGCGCGCAGGCGATCGCAGTCAAAGGCGACCGCATCGTTTTCGTCGGTTCAAACGAAGCGGCGCAGAAGTTTGTCGGCACGAGCACGCGCGTCGTTGATCTCAAGGGCAACACGGTCCTGCCCGGATTCACTGATTCACACCAGCACCTCTCCGGTGTCGGACAGCGCGAGATGACGCTGAATCTCGAGGGCACGACCAGCCTCAACGATCTGCTGGCGAAGGTGAAAGAGCGAGTCGATCAAACGAAGGCGGGCGAGTGGGTAACAGGACGAGGATGGATCGAAACGCACTGGCAACCAGCAGCATTTCCGACGCGCTGGGACCTCGACAAAGTTTCACCGAACAATCCCGTGATTCTCGGACGCGCGGACGGACATGGCGCCGTCGCAAACAGTGCCGCGTTGAAACTCGCAGGCGTTGACAAGAGCACACCCAATCCATTCGGTGGCGAGATCTCAAAGGACAAAGCGAGTGGCGAACCGAACGGCATGTTGCTCGACGCTGCGCAGGGCCTCGTGCGACGCAAAGTACCGCCTACCGCAGCAGCGGATGCCGAGCGCGCCGTCGTCCTCGGAGTGAAGCGCGACATCGAACTCGGTTGGACACAGATCCAGGATGCAGGCGGCAGTTACGCCGAAGTTGATATCTTCAAGAAGCTTTATGCCGCCGACAGGATCAAACTGCGGATCTACAAAGCGGTTTATGGGCCAGGACCAAACGCGACTCGTCTCCTCAACGAAGGCCCAACTATCGGCGCTTTTGGAGATCGTCTTAACGTCAGAACAATCAAAGTTGTTTCTGACGGTGCGCTCGGTTCGCGTGGCGCAGCATTGCTTGGTCCATACTCAGACGCGCCTGACACTTCCGGATTTTTGACAGTCAAAGCGGAAGAGTTGCGACCGATGCTCGTCGCGGCGCTGCAAAAGGGTATTCAAGTCGAGACACATGCTATCGGCGATCGCGCGAATCGATTTATACTCGACGAGTATGAAGCGGCATTCAAAGCCGTGCCGTCCGCGCAGCGAAAAATTGCTGAGCCACGTTGGCGAGTAGAGCATGCGCAGATCGTAAATCCCGCGGACATTCCACGCTTTGCGAAACTCGGAGTTATTCCGTCGATGCAGCCCTCGCACGCGATCGGCGATCTCTTCTTTGCGCCGAAACGTCTCGGCATCGAACGTCTCGCGGGCGCGTATGCATGGGAAAGTTTTATAAAGTCGGGCGTAGTTGTCCCCGGTGGATCTGACGCGCCGGTCGAACGCGGCGAACCGATGATCGAGTTTTACGCGGCCGTCGCAAGGAAAGATCAAAAAGGTTTCTCGGATGAAGGCTGGCATCCGGAAGAAGCAGTTACTCGCGACCAGGCGCTCAAGATGTTCACAATCTGGCCCGCGTACGCTGCTTTTGAAGAAAAACTCCGAGGCACCATCGAAACCGGCAAACTCGCGGATCTCACGATCCTTTCCGCCGACATCATGACTATTCCCGAGCTTCAGATCTTAAAGACACGCTGCGTCATGACCGTTATCAACGGCGAGATAGTTTACGAAGGAAACAGTTAGAAACTATGAACCTCCCCCGCTTGATCATTCCTCTCGTAGTGATTGCGAGCGCATCCCTGCTCGCCTTTCCACAGTCCGTCAACAACGCTCAACCCGGAAGAATGGTTGTCTTGCATGTTCGCGTGACTGATCCGGCGGACAATGCGGTGCGAGATGTTCCGCGCGATGCGTTTCAGGTTTCCGAAGACGGTGTGCCGCAGAAGATCGAGCTGTTCATGAATGAGGAGATCCCGCTGATTTACGGTTTGGCGATCGACTGTTCGGGATCCTTGCGCTCGCAGTTTGAAGCGGTAGTGCAAGCGACGAAAAACATCGTGCAGGCTAACACCACGTCCGATGAGACTTTTTTGGTTCGCTTCATCAGCAGCAACAAGATTGAGACTCTTCAGGAGTTCACTACAGACAAAAGACTGTTGCAGACTGGTCTGGATTCTTTATATATCGAGGGTGGACAAACCGCCGTTATCGATGCTGTTTACCTGAGCGCCGATCATCTAGCAAGACGCAAGACGCCTACCGACCAGTTGCGGCGTAAAGTTCTCGTCCTTGTAACCGACGGCGACGATCGCAATAGCTACTATAAGAAGGAGCAGCTTTTTAAACTGCTCGCAGCTACTGACACTCAGATCTTCACGATTGCGTTCACCAAAGAGCTGAAAGCAGGCAAGCAGCGTGAGAATGCCGTCAACCTGCTCACTCAATTGGCCAGTGAAACAGGCGGCAGAACTTTCTTTCCTAATTCAACTGCGGACCTCGCACGCATTTCCACAGACATAATCAACGACATTAGAACGCAGTATGTGATCGGTTATGTGCCGGCGGCTGATGCAAAAAACAGTTTCCATAAAACGGTGGTATCGATAACCCAGGAAGCTGACATGGACAAACGTGTAGCGATTACGCGAGTTGGTTACACGCCGAGGTAATCGTTTGTGAATCCAGGTAAGATTTCTAAAGTGATTTGCAGTGCATGGTTGATGATTGCAGCGTTGTCTGCCGCGTTCGCGCAAACCTCGGGACCGCGCGTCGATGTGAGTCTGATCGTTACTGATAAAACAAACAAGTCCGTCAGCGGATTTCGCAAAGAAGATGTTCACGTATTTGAAGACAAGGTTGAGCAGACGATACTCAGTATCGAAACGGACGAAAGACCGGTTGATGTCGGCTTAGTGATTGATTCATCGGGCTCACTCAGGAGCTTGTTCCCAACCGTTCTTGAGGCCGCCATGCAAATCATTAATCAGCGACGACCTGCTGATGAGATGTTCATCGAAAGCTTTGTCAGCAGTGACAAAATTCAGGCGGTGCAGGACTTCACCAGCGACGGCAACGCTCTCACTTCGGCGCTGAGGTTGATCAAAATACAAGGCGGACAGTCGGCAGTTTTGGACGGCATTTATGTCGGCGCATCACATTTGGCGCAGCACCGCAAAACACCGGCTCGTCGCCGGGCTGTGGTGCTGATTACCGACGGTGAGGACAGAAATAGCCGAACCAAATTGAGTGAAGTCCTTAAGCAATTACGCGTGGAAGACATCCAGGTGTTTGTAATTGGCTTGATCACCGATCTGGATACTGAAAGTGGACTTATCCGGCAAAGCCCGAAGACGAAAGCTGAGAAGTTGTTGACCACCATCGCCGATGAAAGTGGCGGACTCGTCTTTTTCCCTAGAAACGAAAAAGAACTCATCAATGCAGGCGACCAAATCGGCGCTGCTCTGCGATCGCAATTTCATCTTGCTTACCAGTCGTCCAAAGCGATCACGACGACCGAGTTTCGCAAAGTGGAAGTTAAGTTAACTTCAGTAGATGGAGAAAAACGGAAAGCGGTCGCGCCGCGAGGTTATTACGTCGAAGCCAAAGACATTAAGCAAAAACCAACGGAGGCGAAATCACCATGAGCCCTGATCAATCTCCGAAATCGCGCAGAGAGTTTCTTAGTCAAACAGGCAAGACTCTTGGCCTCGCGGCGTTTTCGTTTCCTGCGGTCGGCGCACTCTTGAAAGACGTTGAGGCTGCTGGTCTAAACGTCGCGCACCTAACGCCGGAACAAGTCGCGATGGATGAAGATTACTGGTCCGTGATCCAGAATGCGTTCACGGTTACGCGCGGCATCGTGAATCTGAATAACGGCGGCGTCTCACCGAGTCCGCGCATCGTCACGGAAGCGCTCGTTCGTTACATCTGGCAACAGGAAGATGCGACTGCGTACACGATGTGGCAACTACTCGAGCCGCAATCGGAAACCATTCGCACCGGACTCGCCGAGATGTTTGGGTGCGATCGTGAAGAGATAGCGATCACTCGCAACGCTTCCGAGTCGCTCGAGATCCTTTTGATGGGAATGGATTTCAAACCCGGCGACGAAATACTCACGACCACGCAGGATTACCCGCGCATGGTCACAACGCTCCGACAACGTGAACGCCGCGAAGGTCTCGTGTTGAAAATGGTAAAGATCCCGATCCCGCCAAAGAACCTCAACGAGATCACGGCAGCGTTTGAGCGCGGCATCACGCCTCGAACGAAGCTGATCCTCGTGTCGCATCAAGTGAACATCACGGGACAGATCACGCCCGTAAAACAGATCTGCGAACTCGCGCGCGCGAAGGGTATCGAGACTATCGTCGATGGCGCGCATTCTTACGCCCAGTTTGATTTCCAACAGAAAGATCTCGGCTGCGATTACTTCGGGACGAGCCTGCACAAGTGGCTTTACGCGCCCAAAGGAACTGGACTGCTTTACGTCAAGCGCGACAAGATCGAGAAGCTCTGGCCATTGATGGCGGCGGAGTCGAAGCAGGCCAACGATATTCGCAAGTTTGAAGAGATCGGAACGCACTCGGCCGCGCCGCGACTGGCGATTGGAGAGGCGCTGCTGTTTCACAACGGACTGGGCGGCAAGCGAAAGGAGGCGCGGCTCAGGTATTTGTCGCGTTACTGGATGAACCGCTTGAAAGACATACCGAAGATTAGTTTCAACACATCGTTCGATCCGAACCAGTCGTGTGCGATTGCGAACGTGAACGTTGAAGGGATCGAGCCGACGGCGATCGGAAGTTATCTCTTCAACAAGCATCGCGTTTTCACGACGCCGATAGTGCACGAAGAGTTCAAGGGCATACGGATCACGCCCAACGTTTACACGACGCTCGGTGAGCTCGATCGCTTCTGCGGCCTGATGGAGTCGATCGCACGCAAAGGTCTGCCAGCCTCTTAAGCCGCTGATTTTCGCCGAAAAACACGGATTTGTGGCGGAACTATGCCCATCGTGCAGCCGTAAAGCAGATGGTGCTAGAATGCGAAGTGGTGGAGGTTTTTAATCATGGAAGAAGGTCGTGACCCCGTTCGTGATGTCGCAGAGGCAGTTTGCGACGGATTGCGCCAAATCGGTGACTTTTCCTACGCAATTATGCCGCACGATATGGCCCACGCGCTGGGTGACCTGAAGAAGGCGGTGCTCGGCCAGGTCCGGTGCCTCGTCGATTGGGAATCGAAGTGGATCGACGAACGCGTCGCCGGCGGCGACCGGCTGAGAGAAGAGTGGCGCGCGAAATGTCGCCAACAGGAAACTTAAATGGAAGTCTTACTGGCAGACGAATACGGATTTTGTTTCGGCGTCGAGCGTGCCGTCGAGATGGTGGAAGAAGTAGTTGACGAGGGCGTGCGCCCGATCCGTTCACTTGGACCACTCATTCACAACGCGCAGGAGATGGAGCGACTCGGGGCCCGCGGTGTTTCGACGATCGATTCACCTGACGAAGCCGACGCTGACACGATCGCCGTGATTCGCGCGCACGGCGTCACGCCGCAAGTGCAGCACGAGTTGGAAGAACGCGCCGCTAAAGTGATCGACGCGACCTGCCCATTTGTCACACGCGTACAGCATCTCGCCGAACGAGCCGCACGACAGGGACGCGACGTCGTAGTAGCGGGCAATCCTGATCATCCGGAGATGATCGGTGTAGTTGGTTATGCGCCAGACAACACTTACGTCGTCCGTGATGCGAGTGAAGTAGCTTCGCTTCCACAGTTGCGCGCGCCGTTAGTCGTTTCGCAAACGACGATCAAGTTGCAAACGTTTCTGGAAGTCGCCGAAGCCGTGCGTGAGAAGACTGACACCGAACCGCAGGTAGTCAACACGATCTGTTCGGCCACACGCGATCGACAGGATGCTGCGCGCGCGCTTGCCGGACAAGTCGATGCTTTCTACGTCATCGGCGGACGTCACTCGTCAAACAGTGTGAAGTTGTTGGCAGTTTGCCAGGAACAGTGCGCGAAGAGTTTTCTGATCGAGACTCCGGCTGAGATAAATCCTGCTGACTTAAAAGACGTGACGAAAGTCGGCGTAACTGCGGGCGCTTCAACTCCCAACTGGCTCATCGATCAAGTGGTCGAACGACTCCATCAATTAGGAAAGTAAGCAGGCGCAGATAGCAGGGGCAGTGCTCCTGCACACTGGTCCTGGTCCTGTCTTACAGCATTTCATCGGCTTGATCGAGTGCGTTGACTATCTGGCGTGCTTCCTCCGAGCCATATTCCACCACTTGCCTTCGCAAAGCCGAGCGCGCAGTGTCAGAATCAACCGGGTCGTTGAGTAGAGCAGCAAGTATCGAGATAGGACAGCGCGCGAGTGCTTCGTTGGCAAGCTCGCGGACGACGGTGTCTTCGGAACGTGCGAGCTCGCAAATTTCACTCGGCGGAAAACGTGAAGTCAATGCATCAGCCAGCAGATCGATGCGGCGATAATCTCGGTGCGTCTCTGCGCGTTTGACGAGTTGTGTGAAGACCTCGGCCGACTCGGTTTTTTCCAGTAATACTGCCGCGCAGGTGTCGGCGATCGATTTCAGTTTTCCACTGTTTTCAGCGTCGAGGGCGTCGGTCTTTTCGGCGGCGCGATCGTCTAGCGCAGCGAGGAAGCGACTGAGTTCAAGATCCGCGCGCGCGTCGTAATGGAAATTGCGCGGCATCGGCGTACCTGCCTGCAAAGCCCGCTCGACCAGTCCACGCGTTGTGGGACGCAATTCAGACCAGGCGGATGCGATGCGGCTGCCGAAATCGTCGATCCTCATAAATTGCGGCGTACTATACGCCAAGTGAGGCGAAACGTGAAATAGGTCAAATAGGACACATTGGACCTATTGTTAGGCTAAATTATGATCTTTGATCTCGGCGATCGTCGGGAAGGGGATTTTCACGATCTGGCCGTTGGCGGTTTCGATCTTTACGCTGGGAGTGGTGAGCGCCTGGGTGGTCTTCATGCTTCTTACTGTTCCGCGCACTCGCCTGCCGTCAGTCGTAATAATCTCGACGTTGTCTTTGCCGTAAAGCGGTTGCAGTGCTGCGAGTGCCTTGGTTATTTCCACCGTCCACGTCCTCCAAGGTAAATATGCCTGTTAGTGGGCCGGAAGTCCATCCAGCCTATCCCAATGCAACCGGAAAACTGAATTTGGCGTATAGAACCTGTCCGTGTATTCTTCGACTAAACGCCAATAATAGGTGGGACTCAAATGTCGCAGGCTTCAGAAATCACATGCTCAAACTGCCATTCGAGGATGCCGTCTGACCTTCGGTTTTGTCGAAACTGCGGATTTCGACTTCCTCAAAGCATGGCTGGGTACGCAGTTCCGTACGCCGGTAGCGATGAACTGCCGACCGCTATGCTGCCGCCGCCGCCGGCGAAGAAGAAACGTCGTTTCGGCGGTATGTCATGGATCTTCGTTGGTTTGCTCGTGTTTTTCGTTGCGGCTGCTGCGTTCACGGCGATCGTGGCTCCGAAGCGGAATAGTCCCGTTTTTAGTGTTGCGACGCCAGTCGTTAAGTCGTACATCGGTGTTGATGAATTCAATAACACCGATGATGGCGTGATTTTTGAAGCGGTAAGCGCGCCCGGCGGCCCGGCGGACAAGGCAGGACTGCTTGGCGGTGACGTTATCGTGAGTGTCGATGGACAGCCGATCCACGACGAAGATGAAATGGACGAGCTCATGACTCGAACTCCGATTGGAAAGACTATCGATATCGAGTACATGAGAGACGGTGAAAAGAAGTCGACGAAGTTAACGACGATTTCGCTCGACGACTACAAGCGCTTGACTCGCGACTTCGATCGTCGCCCGGAGGGACGAGCGACTTTTGGTTATGAAGACGGCGACGCTAAAACAGTGAAAGTGCCGGGGACGAATATTCACGGCGTGAGGTTGGGAACGATCCTGCGCAACCGTCCGGCTGATATTGCCGGAGTTAAGAATGGCGATATCGTAATCGAGTTTGATGGCACTCCGATTCGCACTGACAATGAGTTTCTGATGCGCGTGCGTCGCGCGCTGCCTTACACCACCGTGAAGCTCGTGGTGATGCGATCGAAGGGCGAGCCTGTACATGAGGGAGATTCTGAGGATGAAGCTCCGCCTCAAACTGAACCGCAGCAATTCGAGAAGATCGAGATTCCGGTGCGATTAGGAAAACAGTAACCACAGATAACGCGGAGAACAATCCGATTTTCAATCCGTGTCATCCGCGGCTCATTACTCTCCCAGAACGTAAGTCCGAAGCTTGGATTCCATCTCGAGTTTCACATCGTCACGCTCTTCCTCAGTCTCCTCGATTTCAAACGTTTCAAACAACGCATAAGGCGTTTGTCCGAGCAGTCGTAATTCCCACGCTTCGCGTTTGTTGTGCGACGGACGCGAGAACCACAGCGCATCAAAGCCCGCTTCCTTCACGGGAACTTTGTCGAGCAGGTGTGCGCTTTCTCTTTCGAGCACGGCAACTGTTGCCGATCGCAGCAGCGCACTCCGCAATTCCCAACCGTGCTTGCGGTAGGTGGCGACCAGTTCCATAAACAGATCAATACTCTTCATAACAAAACGCTTATGGCTGTTGAGCCTAGCACATTCCGCACCGGTTGACCGCCAGAATCAGCCGCCACTATCATCGTCTGCGCTTTTCATCCATGTATCTTTCAAGCCTGATTTTTATCTTTGTTTTAAGCGGGGTGATACAAGTACCGGAGAACATGTCAACACAGTCAATGATTTCTTCAAACTCGATTCGCGAATCGAAGGACTTCACCGAACCAACTCCTTTTTACGAAGCACTCGCGAAGGCTCTCAAAAAGCGGAAGATCAAAATCGAAAACATTTGCCCGCCGTCGGATCCCGTTTCGCGGCGCATCCTCGAAGAGTATGGCGCGATATTCGTCGCCGATAAAAAGGTGACGCCGCCGCCCGTCTGCGTCTTCACGAACGAAGAACAGGTCACACGATTTCAGGACGCTGCCGGATTCGACGCCGAAGTCATTGGCTTTGACGAAATCGAACTGCAACCCGAAGCGCTCAAGAAACTGAACAAAGCCCGCGCCGAAGCTCAGAAAGAAGGCCTGGACATCACGCCGCGCGACGGCGCCGAAGCTGCTCGTCGCAACTACGAAGACAGTGTACGGTTGTGGAATTCGCGTTTCGAGCCGGCGCTTGACTACTGGCTCGGGCAAGGTCGTCTGACTGCCGAACAAGTCGCTCGTTTGCGAAATCTGCCACTCTCACAACAGATCGCTGAAGTTCTCGAGCTCGAAAAAACCGGCATTTACTTCAGCAAAGATCTTTCAAAGTCGATTCTTTACTCAATCGCCGCGCCGGGCGCGTCGCAACACATTGCGATGCTCGCGTTTGACGTTAATGAGTTTGAAAACCCCCGCATACGCGAAATCCTTGCGAAGCATGGTTGGTTCCAAACCGTACTTAGCGATCTCCCGCATTTCACGTTTCTCGGTTTGAAAGAAAAAGACCTGCCGAAGCATGGACTCCGCAGTCTCGAAATAAATGGACAGGTGTTCTGGATACCGAATGTCCCCGCAGTTCATCCCGGATTAGATAAATAGGTCCTATCGGTCGTATAGGACTTATGCTAAACTACGCCCCTCTTTCCCCTATCACGCCCAAAAAGCGAAACTGCGTTGCGACCTTTTAACCCGAAGGAAGGTCAGAAATGGATGTCCCCCAATTTATCGCGGGCAGGTTCAGGATAGAACGTGAAATCGGGACCGGCGGCATGGGCACGGTTTACCTTGCTACGCACCTGGGTCTCGAGCGTCCTGTTGCCGTAAAGATCATTCGACGCGAGTTCGCTGGCGATGCGGACGTCGCCGATCGTTTTCTGCGCGAAGCGCGAACGATGGCGAAGTTGCGACATCCGAACGCCGCGATGATCTTTGACGCCGGTAATCTGCCTGACGGCCGCCACTTCATCGTGATGGAGTTTGTTGAGGGCGAAACGCTGTCACAGGCGTTAGCACGACAGGGACGTTTCTCCGCCACGGAAGCAGTCAATATCGCAACGCAGATTTGCGACGTGCTCGAAGAAGCTCATCGACTCGGGATCGTTCACCGCGACTTAAAACCTTCAAACATTTTGCTCGGCAAGCGTGGCGTTTGTGTGCTCGACTTCGGAGTTGCGAAAGTTTTAGCGTCGTCCGCTGAAGCTACGCACACACATGCGAGCACCGGTTCTGGTCAGATAGTTGGAACGCCGCGCTACATGTCGCCGGAACAGTGTTTGGGACAGCGCGTCGGCGCGCGCAGCGATCTCTACAGTCTCGGTATTCTGTTGTATGAAATGCTCGCTGGACGACCGCCTTTTGTAGATCCGTTGCAATCGGCTTTACTCGTCAAACAGGCAACTGCGCCGGCGCCACCGTTGCCGCGTTTAAGACAGGATATTCCGCGACCGCTCGCACTCGCCGTTCATAGTCTGCTCGCGAAGCGTCCTGACGATCGTCCCCGCACAGCAGCGTTGGCCAAGATGCTTTTGGAACGGAGCCTTACCAGACCTGAAAGGACGTTGCCCGACATAGAACCGCTTTCAGCGATGGTTGCCGCTGCGGACGCCGGACGAAATCTGGTGTTCAGAGTTGGTGCTCCGCTTTGTCTGGTTACTACTCTCAGTGCGCTGCTCGCGTGGGGTTACACGGGGCAGAGTGCACCCGAAACACGCATACCTGACGCGGCGCTTCCGGTCGCGGCTTCGAAAGTGAACTTCACGCCGGCTTCGTGGCGCAACGATGTTGCTCCAACGGGTAGCACAAGCACGGCTCAACCGCGTGAGAACCGAGCGCCGGTCGTCGAACAGTTGACAATGAATCAGGCCCGTAAGATCGCGGGGCAATTCACGCGCGGCGGTTCCGTGGGCGCGCTGGAGATTGTCGATACTGACTCGGGACCAGCGATCGTATTCGTCAACAGTCAACGCAAAGCCGGCAAATCAAGCTTCGTGGTGTTGCAACGTCGCGACAATAAGTATCGCGTCGCCGTGCAAGGCAAACTCGATACTGAAGGATTCAGTCACGCGACCTGGGGTTCTGAACTCGTCGACGCCGACGAAGATGGTTACCCGGAACTGTTGTTCAGTGGCAAAGATTCCACTGAGAACCGGAAGCTGCGACGCATGATCATATTTGTCCCCAACGACAAACGAACCTACTCGATGCAAATGACCGGCGAGACCACGCCGCGCGGTACGCCACGAATTCAATGGCTGGCAAACGCGGCGGGCACTGACGCCGCTCCTTATCGCACCGCCCTCCGTCAAAAAGCGCGCGCACTCGTTGCAAAAAATCGATAAGACAATCTGTGGCTAAAATGTCTTTCCTGTACAATTTTTGCGCAGCAAGATAACCTTTTCCCCACGACTAACATCAATTTGCAGCATATGGAGTTATCAGTGAAACGAAGTTCGCTTGTTCTTTTTCTTCTCTTAACTTTGCTGGCGCCTTCCACGCTTTCGGCGCGGATCGTGACGCAACAGCGGTCGACGAAGCCAACCGCAACCGCTGCGGCTCCGGCGCCGAGGTTGCCGGAAGCAAAGATTTTCAGCCAGATGCTGCCAAACGGTCTGGAAGTGATCATTCTCGAAGATCATTCCATTCCGCTCGTCACGATTGAGTTAGCCGTCAAAAACGGTTCTTACACCGAACCGCCCGAGCTCAACGGACTCTCGCATCTCTACGAGCACATGTTCTTCAAACAGAACCGCGCGATCGCGAATGCCGAAGATTACCTGCGCACGATCGGCCAGATGGGCATCGCGTACAACGGCACAACGCGTGAAGAAGTGGTTGATTATTACTTCACCACGACCAGTCCGAACCTTCGCACCGCAATGCAGTTCATGAAAGACGCGACCCGTTATCCGCTCTTTGACGAGCGTGAGTTCAGCCGCGAGAAGCAGGTGGTGATTGGCGAGATCGATCGGAACGAGTCGAACCCGTTTTTCTACCTGAGCCAGGAGATGAACAACCGGCTCTTCTTTAAATATCCGAGCCGCAAGAATCCTTTGGGAAACAGGACAACGGTGGGGAACTCGACCACCGACATGATGCGCTTGATCCAGCAGCGTTACTACGTGCCGAACAATTCCGCGCTCGTCTTGACAGGCGACGTGAACCCAACCGACGTCATGAAGATGGCGCAGGAGTTTTATGGCGACTGGCCCAAACGCGAAAAGGATCCATTTGTCGAGTTTCCCTTAGTTGAACATCCGCCACTGCCGAAGAGCGAAGGCGCGGTCATCCCGCAGCCAGTGCAGAACGTGATCATCAACATCAGTTGGCAGGGACCATCGATCGGCAAAGACAATCCGGCGACGTATGCGGCCGACGTCTTTTCTTTCATCCTGCGCCAGCCAAACTCGCGCTTTCAACGCAACCTTGTTGACACGGGTTTAGTAACGGGCGTCGATTTGAGTTATTACACGCAGCGCAACGTTGGACCAATCTCACTGGTCGCGCAAACCACGCCCGACAAAGCGCGCGCCGCGCTCAAAGCGATGTACGAAGAAGTTTCGCACTTTAACGACAAGGATTATTACACCGACGAACAGCTCGAGAGTGCGAAAGCATTGCTCGAAGCCGACGATCTCTATTCGCGTGAGAAGTTGAGCGACTACACCCACACGTTGAGTTTCTGGTGGGCGTCGACCGGACTCGAATATTTTCGTGGCTATCTGCCAAGACTGCGCGCCACCTCGCGCGCGGACATCAGCCGCTACATCACCACCTACATTCAAGGCAAGCCCCACATCGGCCTCGCTTTAATGTCCAACGAGTCACAAGCGAGGATCAAACTTCAGCCCGAAGAATTAATGGGACAGGGTCAGTAAAAGAACGGTAGCCATGATCGTGAATCAACCTATGAACGAACAGAACTCAGGTATGTCTAACTCGATCCGCCGGACGCTCAGCAGCGTGTTGCTGGTTGCGATTCTCTTTGTCGGCGGCCGCGTTTATTCTCAGGCCACTCAACCAGCCAAGCCGCAGGCGCAACAGACCGTTCAAAGCGTGGTCGCCAAACAAGCCGCCCTCGTGAGCGAGTTTGACGTTAACGGTTTGAAAGTACTTTTGAAACGACGCGAAGGAAGTCTGACGGTTGCTGCCGGACTCTTCATTCGCGGTGGCGCGGCAAACATCAACGCGCAAAACGCGGGTATCGAAACGTTGATGCTCAGCGCGGCGACCGAAGCGAGTGCAAACTTTCCGCGCGAACGCATGCGCACTGAGCTTTCGCGCATGGGCACAGTGATTGGCAGCAGCTCGAACAACGATTACTCAGTGCTTTCACTCGCGACCACCCGCATGCACTTCGATCGCTCGTGGCAGATCTTTACTGACGTCGCGTTGCGACCTTCATTTACGAAGGAAGACGTCTCGCTCGTGCAGGAACGACAAGTCGTTTCGCTGAGCGACGACACTGACAATCCAGACGTTTACCTGCAAAAACTTCAGGAACGTGTCGCTTACGCAGGGCACCCTTACTTGAACAACACCAGCGGCACGCCGGAAACGGTGGCGAAGCTCACGCCTGAAGATCTGCGAAGCTACCACGCGAAGTTGATGGAAACTTCTCGACTTTTGCTCGTGATTGTTGGCGATCTGAATCCTTCAGACGTTAAAGATCTTGTTGCCGCGAGTTTCGGAAAACTACCGCGCGGGAATTACAAAACCGAAGCCATGCCGCAGTTAGCGTTTGACAAGTCGTCAGTTGAAGTGACGCCGCGTGAGTTACCGACCAACTACATTCAGGGATTGTTTACCGCTCCTTCGCTGACGTCGCCTGACATTTATGCGATGCGTATTGCGAGTTCGCTTTTGCGCGATCGTGTGTTTGAAGAAGTCCGTGTGAAGCGAAATCTCTCGTACGCGCCGGATGCGTTTCTGCGCACGCAGGCTGCGAATGTTGGTGGGTTGTATGTGACGGCAGTCGATGCGAATCAATCGATTCGAGTGATGTTGAGTGAGATCGCGCGCTTGCAGAGTGAGCCGGTCAGTGCTGACGACATTCACGCAGTCATTGCGCAGTACTTGACGACCTACTATCTCGGACAAGAGACGAACGCGGCGCAGGCGGGAGAGCTCGCGCAGTATGAGTTAATTGGCGGCGGCTGGCGCAACTCAGTCGATTTTCTGGAGAAGCTGACGGCGGTAACACCCGCGGATATTCAACGCGTGTCGCAGAAGTACATGAAGAACATTCGCTTCGTGGTGCTCGGAAATCCACGCAGCATCGACACAGGCGTGTTCACCGGCAACGCAGGAGAATAAGGAAGGGGCAGGAGCAGAAGGCAGGAGCAGGTTCTTAGATCCCCCCTGCTCCCGCTGTCTGCCCCTGCCCCTGCCCCTGATCCTACATTGTTTCGCGCAGGTATTTCTCGTAGAGCTTCGGATCGAGCTTCTGTAGCTTTTGCGCTTGCGTGGCGGCCATGCCTGGATTGCCGCTCTCGGCGTACGCGATCGCAAGGTTGTAAAAAGTCTCGGCCCAATCGGGACGAAGTTGAGCGGCCTCGGTATACGATTCAATCGCCTCACGTAGCTGCCCAGCGTAGTAATAAGCGTCGCCTAACTTGTTATAAATCTCCGCATCGCCGGGCTTGAGTTGCAGCGCCTGCAGGTACGCTTTAATAGCTTCCTGATTTTTTCCCTGCTTCACTTTGCAGTAACCGACCTGCACCCACGCTTCCGCGCGCTTCGGATTCTTATTCGCGGCGTTCTCGAAATAACCAACCGCGTTGTCGTAATTCCCCAGCCAGAGCGAATCGAGGCCGGAACGATAGAGTGACTCGGCAACATCACCCTTGCCCCTGGCGGCGAGTTCCGTCAGCGGCTGAAGCTTGCCGGCGCCGAGCTGCGCCACTCTTGCAGCCGCAATCGCGAGATTGATGTTTTGCCCGTTCGTGACCTTGATCGTCACGACGCCAATAACCTCGCCTTTCAGGTTGAACACGGGACTGCCGCTATTACCATGCGAGATCGGCGCGGTGATCTGAATGATGCGATAACTGTTCGGCACTTCCCTGACGGCCGATACGATCCCATCGCTTACTGAACCTTCGAGTTTGAGCGGATTACCGATCACGAAGATCGGTTCGCCTTCATCGGGAAGATCGCGCGCGAGTTGAGTTGTGCGCGAACGCTCCAGCGGCATATCCACATTGAGCAGTGCAAGGTCTCCCTCCTCGTCAACTGAGAGCGTGCCGTTAATCGGAAACACTTTGCCTTTGCCGTCGAGCGTTTTGATCTCAGCCTTGACTGCGCCGCGGACGACGTGAAGATTTGTGACCACTTGTCCGGGCCGCAAGAAGAAGCCGCTGCCCGTCATCAACGGTTCGCCATTCGCGTCGTAAGTCGCAATCGCAACGACCGACGGCTTAACTCTTTTGACGAGCGCGGGCAGGTTTTCCTTGTCCTGTACGGCGTAGGCCGCAGGTACGATGAGAAGCACTAATGCAAGCGGGAAGAATCGGAGGAAACGTCTTTTATTCATGTCGTTAACACCCAAGGGTAAAAACGGATACTTCAGCCCTCGTGATGGGGGTCACGGGCAGGCGATCGCGTTATATCTTAAAAGATGAGAAGGCTCGTTGAGAGCCAGTCGGGATACCTGAAGCTGCTCAGCGACAGCTAAGGTTTCGACATATTAACGCAGGATAGGACCAGAGTGGTAGTTTTTTGTGAAAGATTTGACACACAAAAGAATACCCACAGATTACACAGACTTATCTGTGCAATCTGTGGGTGAATGGCTTTACTTATGGAACAATGTGAATCGTTCCTACAGTTGGGCCGACCGGCATGTCGCCTTCTGTGCCTTCCATGGTCACTACGAGACCAAAGTCCGGCAGCGAGGTTTCCGCCTTAATTTCAGCTTCATTTCTTCCCGGTGCATTAACTACCTGACCGAGTTTGACGAACTTGTTATCCGGCGAAACTGCCCACAGGATGAATCTCTGGCCCGAAGGCGCTTCCTTCAAATCGTGGAAACGCATTTTTACTTCGGTTGGGCCGTCTTTCCGCGGCGTGATGAACACGTTTGCGCGTGCACCAGTCAATGCGCCCGTAAAGTCAACCTTGATTTTGGTGTCGTCGCCGGTTTTGTAAGCCGGGATATTGAGCAACGGCGCCGAGTAGGTGGTCTTAACATCCGTCATTGGGACCACGATCGTGGTGTTGCCGCTGGGATTAGTAACTACTGCTCCCGGCGTTGTCGTTACGGTTGTTTTGGCAGTCGGCGTTCCTACAGCCGCGACTGTCTCGCCCGCAGCACTGGTGAACGGTATAACCGTGAAGCCTTCCGGCACGGCACTCCTGAACAGAACCTTTGTATTCGCATCATAGGCTGTCAACGCGGGTTCCGGCGAAGCAACCAGCATGAACCTCGATAGCGGCGTGGTCGCAGCAAGAGTTCCAACGCCATTTGTAATGGCGACAGGACCGAGTGCGGTAACTACGCCTTTGTCATCAACTGCATAAAGCGTCATTGCAGTTAAATCCGCGGGAACGTCGGTGAGATTCAGTTTGATTCTGGTGCCATCGTCGTCGCGGAGAATAGTGGCCACACCTTTGGCTCCGGTAACGTTGATTGGAGTCAGATTAACTGTCACTTCCTTCTTCACGGGATATTCAATGATCGTGTAAGTACCATCGGGGTTTTGTACCACCGTCTTTTGAGTAGCGGTTGTGGTTGTTTGTGCGAGAGCGATTGCGGCGAGTGCGAGAGTCAGCATCGCAGCCGCCAAAACTCTCGATACGTGCTTTTTCATCAGTTGTACCTCCCTTGTGTTGAATTAATCGCGATTAATTGTCGACGCGGGGGAACTAATGTCGGGGAGACGCTCACAGGCGTGCTACCACGAGAAATTGGCAAGATTTATGCCATTTTTGGAGGTAATGAATAGGACCTTTAGGAGGGATTGGCCGAAGCGGAACGGTACACGAGTGTACTTAATAGGTCCTATGGGCTTATAGGACCTTTTTTCTAATAGGCCTTTAGCTCGGCGATTGCTTTTGCTACATCTTGAGCCTGAGGGAGGATCGCGTCCTCGAGCTGCGGCGCGTAGGCGACAAACGTATCCAGCGCGCAAACGCGCTTCACGGGCGCGTCAAGATACTCGAAGAGCGAATCACTGATGCGCGCCGCGATCTCAGATCCGTAACCAAAGGACAGTGAGTCCTCGTGCGCGACGATCACTTTGTTAGTCTTCTTCACCGTCTCAGTGATCGCGTCCCAGTCAAACGGAACCAGGCTGCGCAGATCGATGATCTCAACACTGATACCCTCCTGCTCCATCTGCTTCGCCGCCACTAGCGAACGTTGGACGAGCGCGCCGTAAGTGATGATCGAGAGATCCTTGCCTTCGCGAACTTTCTTCGCTTTGCCGAACGGAACCATGAAGTCGTCAGTTGGATACTGCGACTTGTTGTAAGCCTGTCGATAGAGATGTTTATGTTCGAGAAACAGCACCGGATCGTCACAGCGAATCGCGGTGCGAAGCAGGCCATTCGCATCAAGCGCGTTTGATGGATAGATCACGCGCAGGCCGGGTATCTGCGTAAACGTCGACACACCCGATTGCGAGTGATAAACAGCGCCGCCTTTCAGGTAACCACCAACGGGAACCCGAATCACGAGCGGCGCTTTCCACTCGTTTCCCGACCGCCAACGAATCAGCGCCAGCTCGTTGCGAATCTGGTGCATCGCGGGCCAGATGTAGTCGAAGAACTGGATTTCAACTACAGGCTTGAGCCCGCGCGTGGCCATGCCGATCGCGCGTCCGACGATGTTTGCTTCCGCGAGTGGTGAGTTGAACACGCGTGCACTGCCATACTTGCGCTGTAGATTTGCAGTGACTTTGAAAACACCGCCCTTGCCTTTGACTGATTCGAGATACTGTTCGCGCGAACAATCAGCTACGTCTTCCCCGAAAACAACGATGCGCGGATCGCGCGCCATTTCCGTTTCGAGACAACGATTGATCAGGTCGACCATCGTTCCGGCATTACCAGAAAGCTGCACACGATCTTCAGTGTCAAAGTCTTTACTCGTCGGATCGACATCGGGTGAAAAGACGTACTTCGTCGCCGTCTCTTTCGAAGGCTGAGCACTCGCGAGCGCGATGTCGGTCGCTTCGTTAACTTCGCGATCGACCTCGTCCTTGATCTTTTGCAAACCTTCCTGGTCGATCACACCTTCGTCGATCAAGAGCGCGCCGAAACGTTTCACCGGATCGCGCTCGGCTTCACTCGCGCGCTCCTCGTCGGGTCGATAAAGCTTTTCGTCGTCTGAAAGCGAGTGTGAATAAGGGCGGATAACTTTCGCATGAACGAATGCTGGACCTTTTCGACGGCGGCAGTAATCAACTGCGCGACGCATCGTCTCGAGCGATTCAATCGGATCGGTGCCGTCGCATCGCTGTAGATAAAGTGACGGGAAATTCTCAACTAGACGCGAAATATCGCCGCCCGCGGTTTGCACTTCAACCGGAACACTGATCGCGTAACCGTTGTCTTCCAGGAGAAACACGACCGGAAGTTTCAGGTTTGAAGCCGTATTGAGTGCTTCCCAAAACTCTCCTTCGCTGCTCGTGCCATCGCCTAGTGAGACGTAAGTCACTTCATCATTCTTGAACCCGCTGATGCGCTTTTGCAGCTCCGGAATGAGTTGATATCGATAACTCGCTTCCGCACAACCAACGGCTTGCAACAACTGTGTTCCGGTCGGCGACGATTGCGAAACGATGTTCAGCTTCGAGTGGCCCCAGTGTGAAGGCATCTGGCGGCCATGTGAATTTGGATCAGTTTCCGCGGCGACTGCTGATAGCAATTGCTCGAGTGGCGTCATTCCGAGTTGCAGGCAGAGCGCGCGATCGCGATAGTACGGATAGAACCAGTCGTAGCCTGGCTTTAAAACAATGCCCGCAGCCGTCAGTATTGCCTCATGGCCGGCGCCGCTGATCTGGAAAAAGATTTTGTTCTGCCCCTTGAGTTGAATTTCCTTATCGTCGATACGTCGCGACAAATACATCGTGCGATACATCTCGAGCAGGAGGCTGGATTGGGGCAACTCGTGCATCGCTTCAGCGGTCGATGAATCTGCGGGTTTGCGCACCAGCCTTAATACTTTAGTATCACTATTCATAGATTAATTTTCAGCCACTGATTACACGGATAGATCCGGATTTATTTCCGTGTTCATCCGCGTCCAATAATCAACTTCGCGATGGTCTGGAGTTGCATGTTCGACGTGCCTTCGTAAATCGCGCCAATCTTCGAGTCGCGCCAGTATTTCTCAACCGGATAGTCTTTAACGTATCCATAGCCGCCGTACAACTCGATCGCCTTCGAACTCACGCGCTCGGCAACTCGCGATGAATAAAGCTTCGCCATCGCCGCTTCTTTGACGAAATTCACACCCGCATCTTTCATCCGTGCCGCGTTGTACACCATCAAACGCGCTGCTTCCAAATCCGTTGCCATTTCAGCCAGTTGAAACTGAACTGCCTGAAACTGATTGATCGACTTACCAAACTGTTGTCGCTCGGCCGTATAAGCAATCGCACTCTGAAGCGCGCCCCCAGCGATGCCAATCATCTGCGCGCCGATACCGATCCGACCTTCGTTCAGTGTTTCGATCGAAATCTTGTAACCCTTGCCGGCTTCACCGAGTACGTTCTCTTTCGGCACCTTGCAGTCTTCGAGGATCAACTCAACTGTCGACGACGCGCGGATGCCGAGTTTGTTTTCTTTCTTGCCAATCGAAAAACCGGGGAAACTCTTCTCGACAACGAACGCCGTGATGCCTTTGTAACCAGCTTCCGGATTCGCATTCGCAAAGAGAACGAAGATGTCGGCTTCGATTCCGTTCGTGATCCAGAGCTTGCGACCGTTGAGTAGATAATGATCGTCTTTCTCAACTGCGCGCGTCTGCATCGCAAAAGCATCTGAGCCGGAACCGGGTTCACTCAACGCGTAAGCACCGACAGTTTCAGACGCGAGGCGCGTCAAGTATTTCTTCTTCTGATCCGGAGTGCCCCAGCGAATGAACGCATTGTTGACCAACGTGTTTTGCACGTCGACGAAAACGCCGACAGAAGCGTCGACACGCGAAAGCTCTTCGACCGCGAGAATCGCAGTGAAGAAATTTGCGCCTGCGCCGCCGTACTCCTCGGGAGTTTCGATTCCCATCAGTCCGAGCTCGAAACACTGTTTGATGATCGCGGGATCGAGCTTCGCGACTTCGTCCATGTGCTCGACGCGCGGTCGAAGTTCGCCCTCGGCGAATTCGCGCACGCTGGAGCGAAACATCGTCTCGTCTTCAGATAACGTGGTGAGCGGAGTGCCCGTAATCGGCGCGATAGCTGGTTGTGATTGACTCATTGTAATAGTGCTCATTTTATTGATGTCAAAGTAGAGCATGCCATCATAAACCAAGCCACAAAACGGCACAAAAGGAGGAACAGGTGCAGGTAGCAGGAGCAGCATCATCCTGCTCCTGTTGTCTGGCCCTGCCTAGTGTCACAATTGGTACGATGCTTGCCAACCAGCGTGCTACCGTACCGCTATGCCGAATGATGTTTTGACTCAGAAGCAGACGAGCAGCAGGAGATTCGCGCCACTTGGAGTCGTCTTCGGTCTACTCGGCATACTGCTGTTTGCCTACTTCGTGAGCAAAGCGGGCGTCGGCGAAATCGCCGCGCGAATTCAGCGACTCGGCGCGGGCTTCATTCTCATTCTCGCTATTTCGAGCATTCGTTACATCGTTCGCGCACTCGCCTGGACTCGCTGTATCGAGCCGCCTTACCAACTTCGTTTTCGAGATGCGTTCGCCGCGCGACTGATGGGCGACGCGCTCGGCAACATTGTTCCGTTTCTGAGTGTGGCAGTGAGCGAACCGTCGAAGGCGGTGTTTGTTAAAGATCGTGTGCCATTGATGGTTGGTCTATCGGGACTTGCGATCGAAAACATCTTCTACGCGGTTTCGGTGGCGATCTTCATCTTTGCGGGCACAGCGACCCTGCTGTTGACCTTCCCGTTGCCGAAGGGTTTGCGTTACGCGAGTATCGCCGCGCTCGTGGTCACGTTTCTGATCATTCCAATTGTTTACTTGATCGTGAGGCGGCAGACGAGGTTTCTCAGCCGCCTGGTGGGTTATCTCGGTATGAATAAGTTGAAGCCGCGCGCGCAGTCGTTGGAAGACCGCATCTATGGTTTCTACTCAAATACGCAGCGCAGCTTTCTTTCAATATTCGCGCTCGACATGTGTTTTCATTTTGCGGGTATAGTTGAAGTTTTTGTTACTCTCTCATTCATTAGTCCGGTTGCGCCGACGTTGACGCAGGCTTTCATTCTCGAATCAGTAAATCGAATCATCAACCTGACTTTTAAATTCATTCCGCTGCGCGCGGGTGTTGATGAAGGTGGAACGGGTCGCGTATCGAAGGTGCTCGGCTTCGCACGCGGCATCGGCGAAACACTCGCGATCGTGCGAAAAGGCCGCGACATTTTCTGGAGTGCAATCGGGGTTTTATTGATCTGGACAAGAGGCCACGGATTAACGCCAATCATCGCGGATCAACCCAGTAAAGATTGATCCGCGTTCACTCGCGTAAATTCGCGGCCTTATTCGTACGCGAGGGCGTTAACCGGATCGAGATTCGACGCGCGCC
>OBKT01000007.1_pt1 | contig 22124 bp, 16 predicted proteins | sample 1519771 | NCBI WGS metagenome assembly OBKT01 (sample SAMN00737777, study PRJEB22531) | soil metagenome | reverse complement strand
AGCCACGCGCCGTAACTCGTGCCGGCCATGCCGACGCGGCCGTTGTTGTTCGGAACTTTCTTGAGCAGGTATTCGATCGTGTCATAGGTGTCGGTGCTTTCGTCGATCGCGTTCTTGTCCTTGGGATCGCGCGGCTGGCGAAGCATGACGAACTCGCCTTCCGACTTGAAGCGCCCGCGAATGTCCTGGCGAACGATGATGTAGCCATCGCTTGAGAGTTCAGTCAATGCGGTGGCGATCTGTTCGGCGGTAGCTGTGCCGAGGCCGTATGGCGTGCGCAGAAACAGAATGGGAAGTGGTTGAGTTGCGGTTGTTGGGGCGTCGATCGTTGTGTAAAGACGGACGCCATCGCGCATCGGGATCATGGCTTCGGTGCGCGTGTAGTCGGAGGGTTTTACTTGCGCGTTCGCGACGAGGGAGAACGTGAAGAGCAGAAAAACTAAGAAGAACTTTCGCGCAGCGGCGCAGCGGCGCAACGGAGAATTCAAGACTTTGCATCTTCCGCTGCGCCGCTGCGCCGCTGCGTGAGCAATCTGTTTCATCTCTCCTTACCTTTCGACACGCGATCGATCGGCGCCGGGCGCGGCACGCGTCGCACGGGATTCAGTTCCAGCAACCGCAGCGCCTCCTGCACCGCGCGCTCCAGCTGCGGATCGCGCCCCTTGATAACATCCGCCGCCGTGTATTCAACCTCAATATCCGGCGCGACGCCGATGTTTTCTACGTCCCACTCGCCTTTCAGGTTATAAAACGCGAGACTCGGCGCCGTGATCCCACCGCCATCAATCGTCGCCGGAATACCGAGCGTCCCCACGAGTCCACCCCACGTCCGCGTCCCGACCAGTGGTCCGATCTTGCGCAGCCGAAACATGTACGGCAACGCATCGCCACCCGACCCTGCCGACTCATTGATCAGCATCACCTTTGGTCCATAGATGCCTGCGATAGGAGACGTGGACGGCGTGCCGTCACGCAACGCGAAGTAGCCCATCAACTTTCGATCGAGCTCGTTCACGATGTAATCAGCGACCATGCCACCATGATTGTAACGCTCGTCGATCACCGCGCCATCCTTGTCCTGCTGCGCGTAAAAGTAACGCGTGAAATACGTGTAGCCGGGATTGGCGGTGTTAGGCAACCAAACATACGCCAGTTTGCCGTTCGAGAGTTTATCGACGAGCCGGCGATTGTTCTCGATCCACGCGCGCGTGCGCAGCGTGTCTTCACTCGCAACCGGCACGACCGTGATCAGTCGCGAACCTTCAAGCGACGGCGTCTTGTTCACACGGATCAGCGTCTGTCGATTCGCAGTGCCTTCAAACAAACTGTAGACGTTTGCCGGCGGCGCGAGTGGACGACCATTAACTTCGAGAACGTAATCGCCTTCCGCCACCTGTATGCCCGGCGCACTGAGCGGTGCGCGCAGATCCGGATTCCAATTCTCACCCGTGTATATACGTTTGATCCGGTAGCGTCCGTTTTCGATCTCGAAATCAGCACCGAGCAGGCCGACCGAAACCGGATCCTCACTCGGAACATCGCCGGGACCATTTAAATATGAATGACCGACGGTGAGTTCGCCGCCCATCATCGCGATCACGTAACCGAGATCAGCGCGATGGCCCACGAAAGCGAGCAGCGGTTTGTACTTGTCATAAATCGCCTGCCAGTCAGCGCCGTGCATCTTCGCGTCGTAGAAATAGTCACGCTGGATGCGCCACGTCTCGCGATAAATCTGCGACCACTCGGCACGCGGATCGACGCGCGTTTCGAGTTGCGCCACGTTCAATGGTCCATCACCGACTTTGGCTGGTCGCTCAGTCGCGACAACCCCCCAACGATTGGCCCCGTCGCCCGCCTGGTAAAGCAACTTCTTCTTGTCTGCGGAAATTGAATAGGAACGAATGCTGCCTTCAAGAAACGGCGTCGCCGCGCGCTCGCGCAGTTGATAACGTTGCAGTCGCAGAGTTCCCGGCGCGCCGCCTGTGAATGGCTCGGTGTAGTAGAACGTGCCCGCCGCGCCCGCGGTGAGATTGTTGTAGTCGCCGGCAGGAATGTTTACCGCGAGTACCCGTTGAGTGATCCCGTCGAGATCGATACGCACTACCGGCTTCGCATTCGGATCGGGCTTTGGCGCGTCCGGGCTTGGGGGCTTCGGCTCATCGCCGGTTTCCGGTAAAAGCGGTGACGGCTCGTTTGCATTCAGCACCACCAGATAGATCGCGCGACGCACCGGACGATCGAGTGAACTCATCTCGAGCCAACTCGTGCTTGGTCCATAGTTGGTGCTGGCCATGAAGTAGAGATACTTGCCGCTCGCATCAAACGTCGGTGAAATCGAATCTGCGAGTCCGTCAGTAACCTGGTAAGCCTTCTTGTCCGTCCATGAATAAACAAAGATCGCGCGCAAGTGGTTTGCAAGATTTTTTGAGTACGCGATCCATTTTGAATCCGGCGCCCAGGCGGCACTGAACTGCCGAATCGGATCGGGATAGTTGTCGGTATCGATTTTCGTCGCGGCGCCGCTGGCGACCTCGATGGCCCAGAGATTGTTGTGATTGTCTTCAAGCAGGATCTGCGTTCCGTCAGGGGACCAGGTCGCGCGGTCGTAGAACGCGTTTGCAGGCAAAGGGACTGCGCGCGGCGGAGTGACGCCAGTCGGCTCGCCGATCATCAGTTGATACTCGCCACTCACATCCGAACACCAGGCCACGTGTGTTCCGTCAGGCGACCATGTTGGACCACGATCGTGCGCGCCTGAGCTCTGCGTCAGATTGCGGAAGTCGCCTTTCTCGGCAGGCACAGTGAAGATCTCACCGCGAGCTTCGAAGGCAGCGCGAGTGCCGCTCGGCGATAGCGTCGCATTGCGAATCATGCTCGCGACTTTTTTGAACTGCGGGCGCGCCCAGGGCAGATCACCAGTCACTTCGATATCGAGCTTCTGCGACTTGCCTGATTTAGCATCGACGAGATAGATGTAACCGGCCTGTTCGTAAACGACCGCATCCGGGCCCGCTGAAGCAGTCATCACATCGAAATCGTCGTGATGCGTGACTTGGGTCAACGCTTTCGTGTCGGTGCGATAAGCAAACAGGTTGACGGTGTGATTGCGATCCGAAAGAAAGTAGATGGTGTTTCCGAGCCACATCGGAAAACTGTCGTTACTGTTGGTCCATGGAAGTTTCTGCACCGAGGAGTCGGAGAGGTTTACGATCGAGATCGGATGCGTGCGTCCGCCGCGATAGTGACGCCACATACTCGTCTCAAACCATTCAGGCACGAAAGCGGTCGCGAATTCTTCATACGCGAGACGAGCGCCGTCAGGCGAATAAGCGCCGGAGAACGCACGCGGCAGCGGCAACATTTCCGGCAGACCACCATCGACACTGATGGTCCAAAGCTGCATGTACGATTGTTGCGGCACGCCCGTGCGGTTTGAAGCGAAGATGATGGTATTGCCGTCGGGCTTCCAGCCGCGAACCCGATCGATACCGGGATGATAGGTTAGTCGTTTTGGATCGCCGCCTGCTGCGGACACTACGTAGACGTCGGTGTTTCCCGCAACCGTTGCCGTGAACGCGATCTGTGAACCATCGGGTGAGAAGTATGGATCGATCTCGAACGATGGTGTTGAAGTTAATCGTCGTGCTGTTCCACCGCTGCGCGAGACGACCCACAAGTCGCCGGCGTATTCAAAAGCCACCGAATCGCGACTCACCGTCGGATGGCGCAGCAACCGCGTGCCCTGCGCGTGAACAATAGACGACACAAAAAAGAGTGCAATGGTAATTTTTAGGATGGACATAGGCTTTTCTCTACGGCCCTCTGCGTACCTCTGCGATCTCTGCGTTAACCGTGGTTTTTAACGCAGAGAACGCAGAAGTACGCAGAGGGCCGCAGAGTTAATCAGATTTAGAACTCGAGCCGCAAACCAACTTGCCCTTCGCGTCCGGGCAGCACTTGCCGCAACGACCCAAATGGGCTGTTGGCGATGTTCTGTTGTATCTGCACGGCGGCAGGATTCTGGCGATTGAAGACATTGAAAAACTCAAACAACGCCTGAAGCCTCACGCGCTCAGTGATGTTGAAGCGCTTCGCAAATCGCAGATCGAGATTGACGTAGGGCGGCGCGGTAAAGAAATTGCGCCCGGCGCCCGGACCATGATCGATCGAATTAAACGTTCCATCGCCGTCGGGATCTTCCAACGCTAAAGCCTGGCGACTGAAGTGAAATCCACTCTGCGCGCGAAAGATGCCGCTGATCTGAAGTTGCCACGGAAGCTCTACCAGACCGTTGAGTTGAAAAGTATGGTCGACTGAAAGATCGGACGGACCTTTATCCAGGTCTGGTCCATTGACAAAGGTGTTAGCCTGCGCGACAAAGCGTCCGTTGGCGCGAACAAACGAGCCGCCCGCATTGGTCCTGCCGGTGCCTGTTTCGGTTACGAGTGGCGCGATGCCCACAAAACTATCGGACGGCAGCGAATCGATTCCCAGTTGATTATCAGTCTCGTCGGCGAATGCATAGTTGCCGCTCAACGTAAACCGCCGCGCAAAGCGTCGCGTAAAACTGACCACGAAACCGTTGTAGCTCCCCTCATACCATGGACCAAACGTTCGAATCGGTCCCGCAGTGAACGGCGGCAAAAACTGCCGGTTGGAAGCGCGCGACGCGAACGAGATATTCGTTTCGCGCAGGCCCAGCAGGTTATTCATGTGGCGATGATAGTAATCAGCTTCGATGACGACGTTCTTGATCTCCTGCTGCACGCCGATGCTGATGCTGCTGGTGAACGGAGTCTGGAAACTTCGATCGATATCGGTCGGGAACAACTGGGCCGGAATTGCGGCGTGCGCGAGTGCGCCAAATGGTCCCCAGAAGAAAAAGCCCGGAGCTTTGCCGACCGCAGCCGCAGCCTGAAGCAAATACTGGTCAGGCGTCAGGCCCGACAACGATTGAATATTGTTGATATTGATCACAGAGTTCGCGGGAATGAAGGCATGGCCCGCAGCAACGACGCGATTCAGTCGATCGATGCCGATGAACAGTCCCGGCGAAAACGGACAAGCAACGTTGCCCGCGGTGATCTGCGCATCAGTTAGATTTGGGGAGACGCAGAGTCCGCCCGGAAACAGCGACGCATTGATTGCTGCCGGCGCGAGTGTCGGAACGCCAAAGAAACCACGCGGGTAGGAGAATGGTTGGACCACGCGTCGATCCGCGCCACCAAATGCGGGCACGTCGCGCACGAGACCGAGTCGAAACTGATCGTAAAACAGTCCGTAGTGCCCGCGGATCACAGTCTTCGGCGTTGCCGACCACGCGAAGCCGACGCGCGGCGAGAAGTTTTCCTTAGTCACAAACTCCGAGTCGTAATCCCAACGCATGCCGAAGTTCAACGTCAGGTTCGGGAGAAACTTCCAATCATCCTGGACGAAGAGCGCGTTGTAATTGTTGCGCAAGTGAATCTCGTTGGCCGCCGGCGTTAGACCACCGGCAGTAGTAACGGTGAAAAAGCCGGAATTGATTGGTCCAAACGCGATGAAATCCGGAACGGTGGCAAAGAGCTGCAATTGCAAGACCTGCGACTCATCACCATCAACTCGCGTGCGCAGGAAATTCCAGCCAAATTTGATGTTGTGATCGCCGAAGAGCTTGGTGGCGTTCGCCGAAAGCGACCTGTACTTCTGGTCCAACCCGGTACGCGTCACCGCATTGCCAAAGCCGAATGAACCCAAATCCCCAAACAGTCCGCCCGTATTGAATGAGCTGAACATGTTGAAGCTTGTGCCGACGCCTGCTTCCGGATGCGCGGGACGAGTTTCTGAAGTATCGCCACGATAACCGCCACGCAACGTCAGCACCCACGGATTCGCTTGATCGCCGAGCAGGACCGTGTCGCTAAACGCGAGCAACAAGTGACGCGCGCCGGTGTCGTTTCTGCGCGAAGGCAAGTCAGTCGCATTTGAAAGCGGCAGAAACTCGCGCACGTTGCCGTTCGTGTAGTTCACTGACTGGCTCAGACTGTGGCGTGCGAGTTGTTCGTCAAACTTTAGAAAGCCGCGGGTTTCAAAGGCGCGTGACGGATTATCAAACTGAGTCTCAAAGTTTCGCGCGACCTGTGGCGTGCCTACAGGAAAGACAAAGTTGAGGCGCCGATTGTCCCTGAGTCTCTCGCCCGAACCGAAGAAGAACACCCTGTCTTTAACGATTGGTCCACCCAATGCGAGAGTGTAGTCCCAGGCCTGCAGAAACGGCGCTTCATCCTGTGCCGGATCGAGTGAATTCGACGAATCGAAGACGTTGTTGCGATAGAAGATCGAGGCGAGTCCGTGGTAAGCGTTGCCACCGCTGCGTGTGATCACGTTGACGACTGCGCCCGACGCTTGTCCAAACTCGGCGCGAAAACCGGCAGTCAATACCTGAAACTCTGCGATCGTCTCCTGGTTGAACTGCGAGGCAGCGCCGCCATTGACAGCATCTTTATTCGGCTGGCCGTCGATTAAAAAATTGTTGTTGCCGGAGCGCTCTCCCAGCACGGGCGTTGAATTATCACTTCCCACGTTCGCCTGCCTGTTAACGACGACACCAGGCACGAGCTGCATCAGGTCGAGATAGTTGCGGCCGTTAGTGGGCATCTCTTTGATCTGTTGCGGCGTGATTGTCGAGCCCGTTGACGACCCCGTGGGATTCAGCAGTTGCGCAAACTCGACTACGTCGACCTGCTCCTGCACCGCGCCTACTTCGAGTGGAATGTCGAGAGTCAATGTTCTGTTAACGGTGAGCTCGACGTTGTCGAAAGTTCGCGGGGAGAATCCGGTGTGAGAGATCGTTATCGAATAGTTTCCGGCCGGCAGGGCGGTGATCCGGTAGAAGCCGTTTGCATCGCTGGTGGCGGTGCGCTCGATGCCGAGCGAAGGCGACTTCACCGCCACTTGAGCGCCGCTGACCACGCTGCCCTGCGCGTCTTTGATCGTGCCTTCGATCGTTGAGACTGTGGTTTGGGCCAACGCAGACAAAGGAAATAGAAGCAAGAGAAACAGGACGAGTGTCCCAGCACGAAACTTCCAAGCGTTACAAGAAATCAGATCTATCCCCTTCATGATTCCGCCTCCTTAGGAGAGAGTTGTTGGAACCCGGTTTTGCATCCAAGATTGCAGCGTAAAAGAGAAAGGTTGAAAAAGAACAAGGCAGGAAGAGGGCTTTGCCCCCGCTGTCGGAAGAGCGGTGCCGAGCCACCCTTCCTGATTTGTTCTATTCAGTCGCGCTCAGGTCGCCCCGGTATATAACATCGGGCGTTGCACTATGTCAATTCTCGTACAACATCTGTTGCACAGGATGAAGGGGCTGTGCTATTTTCTCGCGCGCCATGCATGGGTCCTCCAGTATCAAACTCGATGGCGTTGAGATTCGTCTGATTCGTCTGCCTCTGCTCGAACCTTTCGAAACCAGTTTCGGTGCAATCGATTCGCGATTGATCTTCCTGCTATGCCTGCAAGCCGATGGATTGAGAGGCTGGGGCGAAGTGGTCGCGTCGGAAGAACCGCGCTACAGCTACGAAACCGTGCGCACCGCGTTTCACGTCATTAAGGACTTCTTCGGTCCCGCATTATTGACTGCGCCGGTGAGTGATCTCGACGACCTCGCAAAACGTCTCGCCCCGTTTCGCGGTCACAACATAGCAAAAGCAACAATCACTCTCAACACTCCTCGGCGGCGAACTGAAACGTGTAGCTGTCGGCGTGAGTCTCGGTATTCAGCCGACGTTATCCAAACTGCTCGAGCGCGTCGATCGTTATATCGATCTCGGCTATCAACGCATCAAGCTGAAAATCAAACCCGGCTGGGACATCGACGTCGTTGATGAAGTGCGACGCCGTCATCCAAACATTCGCCTTTCAGTTGATGCGAATTCAGCCTACACGCTCGCAGACAAGCACCACTTGAAAGAGCTCGACGATTTCAATCTCCTGATGATCGAACAACCGTTACAAAACGACGATCTGGTCGACCATGCGAAGTTACAAAAGACAATGAAGACGTCGCTCTGCCTCGACGAAAGCATTGTCAGCGCCCGACACGCCAAAGCCGCGCTCGAGTTGGAGAGTTGTAGAATCATTAACATCAAAGTGGGGCGCGTCGGCGGTTACTCACAAGCGCTCGGCATTCACGATTTATGTGTCGCGCAAAACGTGCCTGTCTGGTGTGGCGGCATGCTCGAGTCAGGTATAGGTCGCGCGCACAACATCGCGCTCGCCAGCCTGAAGGGTTTCACTTTGCCCGGCGATATTTCCGCGAGTTCACGCTACTTTGAGCGCGATATCATCACGCCCGGTGTTACAGTAGCGCCTGATGGCACGGTAGCCGTTCCGGATGATCCGGGTTTGGGTTTTGCGGTCGATCTGGGTTTTATTGAACGTCAGACTGAAACTCGCGTGTACATCTCACGATGAAATTTAGCTCGAGCGCGCACAACCAAAGGAGCAGCATATGGCAGCGGGAAACTCGCTCAATAAAGGCGACGTTAATGGCTCCAAGTCGTCTCTGACCTCGCTTGAAGTTCGCTTCGCCAAATCACCATTGAGTGGTTCTCGACGCCGCTTAATCAGAGAAATCCTCGACAATCACGAACAAACTTTCTTCCTCTCGTCACGCGAAATGGCCAAGCGTTACAACGTCGATGCGGCGACGATTGTGCGAACAGTGCAGGCGCTTGGGTACGAACGTTTTGCAGACTTCGCTGCTGATCTTCGCCAACACTTCGTCAAACACATCACGCCTTACACGGTTCTCAAAGCCGCAACACAGGAGAAACGCAGCGTTACGGATCAAGTGCGCCATTGTTTTGAAAGAGACGTGGAGAGTTTGAGTGTGCTCAGATCGAGTCTCGCAGCCGATCGCGCGATTGAATTAGCGAGGCGCATTCACGGTGCGCGACGGATTCTGGTGGTCGGCGTCGATCTCGCTGCATCGCTCGCGTGGTTTCTCGCGTATGGTCTAACGCCGCTCGGTTTCGACGCTGAGGCGCCGGTCGGAAGCACAGGCAACCTGCAACACAAGATCGATCTGATGACTGATAAGGATCTGATAGTCGCGATCAGCTTTGGCCGATGTTTGCGTGAGACGGTGGAATCCGTTGAACGTGCGCACGGACGCGGCGTACCGACGTTTGGCATTACCGACAGCGATACCACACCAATCGCTTTGCACTGCGACGACTATCTCGTCGCGCCAACCAGCAGTCCTTCGTTCACTGGTTCTTACGTAGCGCCGATGGCCTTGCTGAATACGATAATCGTGGCCTGCGCCCACCTCCGACCAAAGCGCGCCCTCGCGATGTTGAGCCGCACCGAACAGGAATACCGCAACGGCAACCGCTGGTACCACGAACCCCAACGCAAGAAAAGATAAACGTAGAAGTGGAACAAGTCAGGAAGAGGCCCGCTCGCCGAATTTCTCGATCAACGGGGGCAAGCCTCTTCCTGACTTGTTCTATCTAATCGTCTTCTAACTCGTATTTGACATTCTATACGGGCGATAGTATTTATCTCGTATAGATTTTCTATAGGAGACGGAATGAAAGAACCTCGCAACGATCTTTTGAAGGGTACGCTCGATCTTTTGGTGCTCCAGTCGCTCAGCCTCGGCCCGCTGCACGGACTCGGTGTTTCCGATCGCATCTCGCAAATCACCAAAGGCGCTTTTAACGTCAAACCCGGTTCGCTCTTCCCCGCACTGCACCGGCTCGAAGAAGCAGGCTGGCTCAAGTCGTCCTGGGGCGAGTCTGACAATAATCGGCGCGCGAAATATTATCGCCTGACGAAAGCCGGGCAGCGCCAGCTCAAAGTCGAAACCGAAAGCTGGCAGCGTATTTCGATCGCGATCACCACTGCGCTCAACGCGACATAGGAGAGAAGAGATCATGGCTTTACTTCCCCGCCTCGCCAGTCTGTGGCGCAATCTCACAGACAAAGAGTCAGTGGATCACGAACTTAACGAAGAACTGCGCGCGCACGTCGATCTGCTCACCGAAAGGAAACTGCGCGAGGGTATCAACGCGGAGCAGGCACGGCGCGAGGCTTTGCTCGAAGTCGGCGGCATCGAGCAAGTCAAAGAAAGAGTGCGCGAGGTCAGAACCGGACGTCCGCTCGAAGATCTCGCACACGATCTGCGATACGCATTCCGCGGACTACGCAAAAATCAGGGCTTCACGGCTGTCGCAGTGCTCACACTTGCTCTCGGCATCGGCGCGAACACAGCGATCTTTACCGTGATCAATACGGTTCTGCTTAGACCGCTGCCGTACGAACAACCCGATCAACTCGTAGTGTTGATGGAAACAGTTTCGGAACGGCCGGTCGGCGTCTCGTATCCGAATTTTGTCGACTGGCGAAATCAGACTACGGCGCTTGAAAATGTCGCTGCCGTTCGCACGCGCGAGAGTTTCAATCTAACGGGCGCGGGTGAAAGCGAACGTCTCGCGGGCCGGCTCGTCTCCGCAAATTTCCTGACCACGCTCGGTGTCAAACCGATTCGTGGTCGTGACTTCCTGGCTGAAGAAGATCAACCCGGCGCAAAGCCGGTCGTGATCATCAGTCACGCACTCTGGCAAAGACGATTCGGCGGCGATGAATCCATCATCGGCAAACAGCTGACTTTGAGCAATCAGCAATTCACCGTCATCGGCATCACACCGCCGGATTTTCAATATGCAGGCGAAGCAGATGTCAACGTGCCCATCGGTCTCTCGGCTGAACGCTTCAAACTGCGCACTAAAGATCCCGGCATCCTCGCGTTCGCGCGACTCAAGCCCGGAACTTCCAATGCAGCAGCTACCGCCGAGCTCAACACGATCGCCGCGCGCCTCGAACAGCAGTATCCCGACACAAACACCGGCCGTCGCGTGCGAGTTGAGTCACTTCGCGAAAGCTTGGTCGGCGACATTAGACCGACGTTGTTAACACTGCTGGGAGCTGTTGGATTCGTTTTGCTGATCGCATGCGCGAACGTCGCGAACCTTTTGCTGACGCGATCTGCCGGACGACAACGAGAGATGGCGATTCGCACTGCGCTTGGCGCCGGACGAATGCGCATCCTGCGACAGTTGTTCACCGAGAGCATCGTGCTTGCACTGGCCGGTGGTGTTGTCGGTTTGTTGCTCGCGATCTGGGGCACGCGTTTGATCGCGTCGTACATTCCCGAAGGCATTCCGCGCATGAGTGAGCTCGGCGTTGATGCGCGCGTGCTGCTGTTCACTTTGGGAGCAGCGCTGTTGACAGGCGTGTTCTTTGGCCTCGCGCCGGCGTTACAGTCTTCGGATAGCAACATCACGGAAACACTGAAAGAAGGTGAACGAAACTCATCGCGCGGGCGCAATCGCGCGGGAAGTTTGCTAGTGATCTCTGAAGTGGCGCTGACGCTCGTGTTGCTCGTAGGCGCGGGATTGCTGGTGAAAAGTTTCTGGCGGTTGAGCCAGGTCAATCCTGGTTTCAATCCGCAAAATGTGCTGGCGATGCAAGTCGCAGTGAGCGCGCGTCCTGAAGAAGGTGCGAAGGTTAATGGTTTTTTGACGGAGTTACAATCGCGAGTCAAAGCATTGCCCGGAGTTCAATCGGTTTCCGTTTCGAATGGACTTCCGTTCGAAGGTGCAAACTTCCCGCCTTTCGTGATTGAGGGACAACCACCGCCACCACAGGGCCAGGAGCCAAACGGCATTCTGTACATGGTCAGCACCGATTATTTCAAGACTATGGGAATCGAACTCGTGCGCGGCCGTCTTTTCGCTTCGCAGGACACGCCTGAGACTCCGCAAGTCGCGCTCATCGACGAGGTTTTTGCGCGGCAGTATTTTCCCAATCAGGATCCACTCGGACAACGATTCAAGTTAAACGTGCCGAGCGCGGAGAGTCATGAGATTGTCGGCGTCGTGAGACACGTCGAACACACAAGCCTCGAAGGAGAAACGACGAACACGGCAGAGTTTTATTTCAACTTCGATCAGATTCCGAATGCGATCCTGCCGCGATATGTGCGACGCGTGAACGTGCTCGCACGCACGACTGTCGACCCGCTTAGCCTGGCGGGATCAGTTAGAAATCAGATCGCAGCGTTGGATAAGGACCAGGCGGTCTTCAACGTGCGCACGATGGAACAGGCGTTGTCGCGCTCGGTTGCGGCGAGGCGCTTTTCGATGATCTTGCTAGCGGTGTTTGCGTTGCTGGCGCTGGTGCTGGCGGCGGTTGGGATCTATGGTGTGATTTCGTATTCAGTCGCACAACGCACGCGTGAAGTGGGAATACGAATGGCGCTCGGCGCGCGCACGATCGACGTGATCAAGCTGGTGGTGCGTGACGGGTTGAAGCTGGTGCTGATTGGCGTGGGTGTGGGTTTGGCCGGTGCATTCGCGCTCACGCGATTGATGACGACGCTGCTGTTCGCTGTGACCCCGACTGATGTCGTGACTTATGCGGTCGTCGCAGTGGGGCTCGTCGTCGTGGCGTTGATAGCGTGTTGCATTCCCGCGCGTCGCGCAACGAAAGTTGATCCATTAGTGGCGCTACGATTTGAGTAATCTCTGCGTTCTCTGCGGCCCTCTCCGTTCTCTGCGTTTAAGAGCGCCATAAAACGCAGAGAACGCAGAGGACCGCAGAGGTGATCACGCTTTCAGAATTAAACAAGTGGTCGTGCCGTGGGCGTAGAGTTTTCCTGACTCATCAATGAGGCGTCCCTCGGCGGTCGCAGTGCGCGCGCCCAGGTGGATCAACTTGGCTTCAGCACGCACGCGTCCAGTCTTCGCCGTCATCGCGCGAATAAAATTCACTTTGAGTTCAAGCGTCGTGTAACCCGTTCCTGCGGGCAACATCGAATGGACCGCACATCCCATTGCTGAATCAAGCAACGTCGCCGCCAGTCCTCCGTGCACCACGCCGATCGGATTGTAGTGACACTCCGCGGGCTCAACCGCAAAGGTCGCGTGTCCTTCTCCCACCTCCACGATCTTGAAATTCAACAACATCGCCAGCGGCGGTCCCGGCAGTTCGCCGGTCACTATCTTCTCCAAAAACTCAGCGCCTGACATTCCGCGTCCGGCTTCCGCCAATGGTCGTGGATCTTCCCAGCTAATCGTGATCGTGCGCTCTTTATCGGTCATTCAACTGTGTCTCCAGGAATTCAACCAGACCTTCCTTCTGCACGCCCCAGGTGGTAAACATGTGGCCCAACATCTTTTCATCAACCTGCGTGCGGCCGTAAGTCATCAACGCCTTCGTTGCATCAACATTTTTCCAACCGGCGGGCAACACACGAAAACCCTTCGCGATGAACATCGGGATCGATGGATAACTCTCGCGCACCTCGTAGTGCCACGGGCACATGATGATGTCTTTCGGAATCATGTCGATAGCCGCAGCGGTGCCGTTCTTCGACGCTTCCCACTCGCCCAAATCATATTTCTGTCCATCGACCAGCCGGTCGCTCCACATCAACATCTCCACACGACGTTTACCAACGAGATGTTGATGAAGTTCGTTGACGGCTTTCGCAAACAGCACTGCCGGATCTTGTCCCTTCGTCGATGGCGATTGCTCCGAGCCAAGTAGAAACACTTCGTCCATGCCGACGTGCATCGCGTCAGCCCGAAACGCGTCGATGATCTCGTCCAACAGTTTGAATACCACTTGCCAGACTTCCGCATTCAGCGGATCCCATTCGCGACAATAAATGCCCTCGTTATTCGGAAACGCACCCGGCGTCAAATCAAACTTTGGATAAACAGTTAGTAGCGGAAAAGTCTCCGCTTTCCACGATTGGTGCCCGAGAGATTGAAATTCGGGAATCAGACGAATGTTCGACTTCCGGCACAGCGCCGCAAATCTTCTCGCTCCTTCGCGCGTGATCGGATTGTCGCCGCGTTTGAGTTCCGGATGCGACTTGAAGGCGAAGTTGTAATCAACTTCGAGAATGATGACGTTGATTCCCCGCTGTGCGAGAGTGGGAAGATTTTGTCCGAGCGCATCGAGTGCAGCGTCAGTGTTGTAGTCGAGCAGATGCAACGCGCGCCACGGTTTCGGTTTAGCGTTCGCGTCGGTATAGAAAGCAAACGAGAGAAGCAGTACCATTAGACCGCAATGTCGGAGCAATTAATCACCTTCACATTTAAAGAGTCGTAGTTTGCGAGCGGAAGACTAATTGTTCACCGCGAACGGGTCAACTTCATGAAGCAAAAAAACCGTGAGCACAAACTCCCGCGGCGTGAATTCTGCGCGTTAAGTGGAATCGCCATCGCATCATTCGCGCTCGAGACCGCGTGCAGCGGCGTGAGCGGTTTGGGATTTCCGAATGATGGCCGGCTCAGCGCCCGCCCGCGTACTGACGTCAAGACTGTTGTGACCGGCCAGATCAAGCTCGGCTTAAACACCGAACGTGATGCCGTGCTTCAGGTGCCCAAGAGTGCGGGACAGTCGCCGCTTCCGTTGTTAGTCATGTTGCACGGCGCAACGCAAAGGGCTGAAGACATGTTCTGGTATCTCGGGTCGACTCCCGAAGAAGCGGGTGTCGCTGTGTTGGCGCCAAATTCACGCGGCACGACGTGGGACGCAATTCGCAACACTTTCGCCGATGATGTCAACGATCTGAACCGCGCGCTCGAGCGCGCGTTTGAAAAAGTCGCGGTCGATCCGAAACGCGTGGCTTTAGGCGGATTTTCTGACGGTGCTACCTATGCAATTTCGCTCGGACTGATCAATGGCGATCTCTTCAACAGCGTCGTCGCCTTTTCACCGGGATTTGTGATTAGCGGCAACGAACACGGAAAGCCGCGTTTCTTCATTTCTCACGGCACACACGACCACATCCTTCCGATCGATCGTTGCGGGCGTCGCATCGCTACGGAGTTGAAGTCTCGTGGGTACGAAGTCAACTTCCGTGACTTCGATGGCGATCATGAAATTCCATCCGACGTCGCTATGGAAGGTTTGAAGTTCATCTCGAAAGATCGGTAACGTACATTACTTAGCTTGCGTCGCCTCACTTCGATGCGCCATCTGTAATGCTTTCAAGCAATCAGCTAACGCTCAACACAATGAATCCGGTTGTTTAACCACGGCACAAAATTTCCTTACTGGAAGAGGAACGAACAAGGGGTAACAGCAAGCCGAGTATGAACACAGTAATAATTGGTTCCGATGAACATGAGATTCGTAGGGTTGAGAGCGAGTGGGGCGATGCCTTTGAGCAACGCGACTTCGCCACGCTCGATCGGATAATGCACGATGAGTACATCCTCACCGATCCGTTGGGAAACGTGCGTGGTAAGGCAGAGAGTCTGGCAGCGCTGGCGACGAATGAAGTTCGTTTTGACAGCACGAGGAGCGATAACGTCAAGGTATATATCAATGGCGACACGGCCGTCGTGACGGGCAGATCTACATTTAAGGGTCGTTATCGTGGTTGGTCTATGGCGGGGAAGTACCAGTACACCGACGTGCTGGTTAAGCGAAGCGGGACGTGGCAGGCGATGAGTTCACATATCACGGCGCTCGGTGCGGGGACGTTGCGACTGCGAGTAGGTATGCTGTTCTGCGGTTTCTTAGGATGAGCCACAAAGAAGCACATAAGGCACAAAACATTTTATGTGCCTTATGTGCCTTTTCGTGACCAGGTTATCTGCTACGTCGCCCTCCAAATCTGCGTAATCTGTGGATAAAGAACCTCAATTGGCGCTTTTACCTCCCTCCTATTGACAGGCGATAGGACGAGCCTTTACACTTCCGGCCGTCCTATCGACTGCATAGAGGAAGGGTATGGCCAAACAACAAGGCGATTTATACAAGCAGGGCACACTTGAGCTGCTGATCCTGCGGCTACTGAGTTCCGGAAACCTGAATGGCTGGGACATCATGCAGCGCCTCCAACTCAGTTCAGGTGAAGTGCTTAGAGTCACCCCGGGCGCGCTCTATCCCGCGCTTCATCGGCTCGAAACACGCGGCCTGATCTCCGCCGTCTGGCGTCCGTCAGACAACAATCGTAAAGCCAAGTTTTACGGGTTAACCACGCGCGGCCGTAAACAACTCGATACTCAACGCAAACAATGGGAGCAGTTCTCTGCTGCCGTTGCTCTAATCCTGCGAGATGCGTGAGGACTTAAAGTGAATTTAAAAGACCTGTCACGTCGCTGGCGCGCGCTCACTCATAAAGCCGAAATGGATGAAGAGCTTGATGCGGAGATGCGTTTTCACCTCGAACGCGAGATCGACCAGAACATGCGAGGCGGCATGACGGCTGAAGACGCGCGCTACGCAGCGTTGCGATCTTTTGGCGGCGTGGATCAGTCGAAGGAAGAATGTCGCAGCGCCCGTGGCGTTGGTTTCATCGACAATATCGTGCGTGACATTTCCTACGGCGTGCGCGTGCTTTTGAAAAATTACGCCTTTACTATCGTTGTTGTCCTCACCCTCGCTCTGGGCATCGGCGCAAATACTGCGATCTTCAGTTTCGCCAACGGCATTCTGCTGCGACCACTTCCCTATCCTCAATCCGATCGGCTCGCGGTCGTCGATACAACCGCCATCAGAGAAAGCAACAACTCGATTGGCGTGTCGTACCCTGACTTTCTCGATTGGCGTGAACAGAATACTGTGTTTGAACGCGTTGCCACTCACTTCGGAACCGGCAGATTTGCGATGACCGTCGGCGGTGAACCGATCGAGATTCGCGGCGGCCGCGTGTCTTACGGGCTGTTCGAAACTCTGCACGTTTCGCCAATACTCGGCCGCACTTTTACCTTAAACGAAGATCGACCCGAAGAAGACGCGGTCGTTATCCTCGGCTACGATTTGTGGCAACGAAATTTCGCCGGCAATCCAAACGTCATCGGGCAAAAGATTACGATCAGCAGCAGTTCGCGCACGATCATCGGCGTGATGCCCCGCGGTTTTAGATTTCCTGAACTCTCAGACCTCTGGGTACCGCTTGCCTTCTCCACCAAAGTCTACACGCGCAACGATCACGGTCTCGAAGTTATTGCCCGTTTGAAAGATGGTGTCACTATTGAACAGGCGCGGGCTGATATGAACAATGTCGCCGCGCACATCCAGGAACAGAACCCGGTGACAAACGAAGGTCTCGGCGTCACCGTAAAGAGCCTGCACGACAATCTTTCCGGCGACTATCGCACTGGACTCCTGATTTTGCTCGGTGTTGTTGGTTGCGTGTTGCTCGTGGCATGTGTGAATGTCGCGAACCTCATGCTCGCGCGTGCTACGGCGAGACAAAAAGAGTTTGCATTGCGCACGGCGTTGGGCGCGAGTCGTTGGCGAGTCATCCGGCAACTTCTGGTAGAGAGTCTGTTGTTGGCCGTCGCCGGCGGAGCGCTCGGCTTCCTACTTTCTCTCTGGGCACTGCATCTGTTGTTGACTGCCATTCCCATTGATTTGCCGTTCTGGATGAACTTCGACCTCGATTTCCGCGTGCTGGGTTTCACTCTCGCGATCACTCTGTTGACTGGTCTGATCTTTGGCGCCGTGCCCGCACTACAAACTTCGCGCGTCGATCTCAACGACACGCTGAAAGAAGGAGGTCGAGGCAACTCCGGCGTTCGCAGCCGAGCCCGTAGTGTGTTGGTTGTAACTGAGATCGCGATGTCGCTCGTGCTGCTCGTCGGCGCTGGTTTGATGATCCAAAGCTTTTTGCGTTTGCGACGCGTGAACATCGGATTGAATCCAAAGAATGTGCTAACGGCAACGATAAGTCTGCCGCGCGCGAAATACACCGAAAACGATCAGCGCACCGCATTCTTCAAGCAGTTGATAGAGCGCGTGCGTAATCTTCCCGGCGTGGAAGCAGCGAGTGCAACGCGCACGTTGCCGTTGGGCGGGAGCAACTGGGGCCGGGGTCTGACGGTGGAAGGTTATCCAGTGGCTTCCATTGGCCAGACGCCGACGGTTCAACACACGGTAGTTGAGCCTGACTACTTTCGCACGATGGGCATCACGCTACTTGCGGGTCGCGACTTCAACGATGCAGACACGAAAGACGCGCTGAACGTGACGATCATCGAAGAGCGACTGGCACGCCAGTATTGGCCCAACGAGAGTCCACTCGGGAAGCGTGTTCGATTTGGACCACCGGAAGATAACGAACCCTGGTACACGATCGTCGGCGTCGTGAATACTGTCAGGGATCAGAGTGTGCAGGAGGAAACGAGACCGAGTGTCTATTTGCCGCATCAGAAGGTTCCGGTGCCGAGCATGTCTCTGGTAGCACGCACTTCTGTTAATCCACATGACTTCATCGGCGCTGTTCGACGCGAAGTGGCCCAACTCGATCCGGATCTGCCGGTCAGCGAGGTTGCGACGATGGAGGAGGTTGTCGCTGAATCGATTTGGCAGCCGCGTTTGTATGCTATGTTGTTCGCGGTCTTTGCTGGTGGAGCGTTGCTGCTGGCGTTGATCGGAATTTACGGCGTGATGGCCTTTCTCGTGCAAACGCGAACGCACGAGATTGGAGTGCGAATGGCGTTAGGTGCGAGCGCGCGCGATGTATTCAACCTGATCGTAGGACGCGGAATGAAATTGACGTTAGTTGGCGTCTCTATCGGCGTGGCCGGTGCGATTGCGTTGACGCGTCTGATGCACAGCTTGTTATTCAACACGAGCGCGACGGATCCGTTCACGTTTATCTTGATCTCGTTTTTGTTGGCCGTTGCAGCCTTCCTCGCCTGCTATATCCCCGCCCGCCGCGCGGCAAAGGTCGATCCATTAGTGGCGCTACGCTACGAATAATTCTGCCGCGGATTTTCACAGATAAACGCGAATCTAATCCGCGTTTATTCGCGAGAATCGGCGGCTTCTGTATAATCGCCCTATATGGAACTTAAAGATCCTTTCGCCACCTCGGGACTTCCTCCCCTCAACGAAGTCTCGCGACCAGAGGAACCGATCGAGCCGAAGTTTTTGATCCTCGTCGTCGACGATTCGGCCGACAACGTGGCGATGATCAGTCTCGCTTTACAGACACAGGGTTACAGAGTCGTGACCGCCAACAACGGTGAAGACGCGGTCACAGTCGCCACGCATACAACGCCCAACCTCATACTGATGGATATTAATTTGCCGACTCTGGATGGCTTGGGCGCAACGCGCAGGATTCTTGATACGGAGGCGCTGCGCGACGTACCGATCGTCGCCATCACGGCTTTCGGCACGGAAGGTTTTCAACGCGCCGCTTATGACGCAGGCGTCTCAGGTTATTTAACCAAACCGATCGATCTCGACCGGATGCATCAACTCATCGCGCGGCTACTCTCGCCGACACCCTCCGGCGCCTTAACGACCAACCCGCCTAATTCTTGAGTTCAACTAACTCGAGCCGGATCGTCGTATCCCCAATGTTCTCGGCCCAGTGTGTTACCGGTTCGCGATAGATCACGTCGCCTGTCTTGAACTCGCCGTCAGTCACAGTTCCATCCTGCGCGTGATTGCGAAACTTGCCACCAGCGATCACATAAATCACGTACGCCGGGTGCGAGTGAGTCTTTTCTTTAACGCCGGGTTTGAGAGTCGCCTCGAGCACGCGCACGCGAGAGTTTTCGAGTTTCAACGCAATCGTACTCGCATTTACGACGAGCGGGTCCTGTTCACGTGTTACACTCGCGTCACCACGCACCATCCCGGCTACGAACAGAACAAACAGCAAGACGTGAAATCGTTTCATATTCGGCTCCTTCGTTATGATAACTACACGTAGAGAATTCCTGACGCGTGCCACAGCATTTATGGTTTCACAAACGCTTTTGAGTCGCAGCAACTTCGCTCAACAGAACAAGTCAACGCGCATCGTGCTGCTCGGCACGAAGGGTGGACCACGCGTCGGCGAGGCCGGCCGCAGTAATCCCGCCACGCTGCTTGTGATCAACGACGTCCCCTACCTGATTGACTGCGGTTACGGCGTGACGAAGCAATTGATAACTGCGGGGGTTCCGCTCGACCGGCTGCGCTACATATTTATCACGCATCATCATTCCGATCACAATCTCGAGTTTGGACCGTTGCTCTATAACACATGGATCACGGGCTTGCCCGCACAGATCGACGCGTATGGACCACCCGGACTGACAAAGATGGCCGAGCAGTTTTTCGACTATCAAAAGTTTGATATTGACGTGCGTATGGTCGACGAAGGTCGCACTGATCCGCGCAAGCTCGTAACGACGCACGAGATCAGTAAGCCGGGTGTTGTGCTAACGAATAACGACGTTAAGGTCAGCATGTGTGTTGTGCGTCATCCACCGATCAAGGACTCGTATGCTTATCGTTTCGACGCAAAGGATCGTTCGGTGGTTATTTCCGGCGACACTGCTTACGCACCCGAGCTCGGTGAGTTTGCGAAAGGCGCGGACGTGCTCGTGCACGAGGTCATGTATCTGCCTGGCATCGAAGCGTTGCTCAAGCGCTTGCCAAATGCGAAACGATTGCGCGAACACCTGATGGTGGCGCATACGTTACCTGAAGACGTCGGCAAGATCGCGGCGCAGGCTGGTGTTAAGACACTCGTGCTGACGCATTTCGTTCCCGGTGATGACCCATCGATCACTGACGAACAGTGGTCCGCGGACATCCGGAAACACTTTAAAGGCCAGATTATAGTGGGAAAAGACTTGATGGAAATTTAACCACAAAAGGCACAAAAGACTCATAAAAGAAGATTTCTGTTTTCTGAGCCTTTTGTGCCTTTTTGTGGCTAAAACAAGATCAAGACGTCGGTTTCCGGGTGTAGCGTTTGAGAATGAGCTTCACGTAGTTGCGCGTCTCTTCGTAAGGCGGAATGCTGTTGCCGTACTTCATGACCGCGCCTTCGCCCGCGTTATACCCGGCCAGCGCCAGGTCGACACGGCCGTTGAACATCTTCAGTAGATCTTTCAGATAACGCGTGCCACCCATGATGCTCTGGCCAACGTCGTACGGATTCGTCACACCGTAACGAGCGGCAGTGCCCGGCATGAGCTGCATCAGGCCCATCGCACCTTTAGGACTGGTCGCGCCCGTAGTAAACCCGGATTCCTGCGACATCGTGCAATAAATCAGGAAAGGATCGACGCCATACTGCTTGCCGTAGTAACGGATGAGATTATCGATTTTGGGGTTTCCAGTTGACCAAACAGCAGCAGCCGAAGCGGTGCTGTCCGACAAAATCGCGAGCTCCGGCACCGGCTGATTTGCGGCCGCGATCTCCTTGGCAACCTGCTCGACTTTTGCGCGTGCATCAGCAAGTGCTTTCTCGCCTTTTTCGAATTCGACGCGCGAGATAAGCCCGTCGTTATAAAGCGATTTTGACTGTTCCTGCTGCTTCGCGAGCCTATCGACTTCCTTCTGATATATCGAGGAGAGGTCGTTGAGACTCGACTTCAGCTCAGCCTTGACGTCCTTCGCAGGGCCTGACGCTGGGGCGGATTCCTGGGCGCTCACCGGTACGGCCGTAAACAACCCGATCACGACAAAGCCGGGCAAAAGCACGGCCTTGGAAAAACGCGCAAAAAGATCCCTTAAATCCAAACGTTAATCCTCCAACAATTTAGACACCTGAGATAGGCGGCCGGTTACGATGATTGTCAACGAATTGAAGTTGCCGAATGTTCAGGTATTATCTCGCCGGCCTCTGCGAATCTCAGTGATCTCTGCGTTTAATTGCGCTTTTTAACTCAGGGATCGCAGAGAAATACAGAGGACCACACAGGAGGATCATCAACAATGTTTACTAGATCGCGGTCTCTTTCGCTGCTTATTGCGCTGGCCATCATTTGGACTGCCGGCGCCAGTGCCAAAGGACAGACGAAGACCCCACTTACTCACGAGGCAATGTGGGCAATGAAGCGCGTCGGTGCACCAGTGCCCAGCCCCGACGGAAAGTGGGTCGTGTTTTCCCTCGTTGAACCGGCGTACGACGAAAAAGACCAGGTCTCCGATCTCTGGATTGTTCCGGCAGATGGCAGCGCGAAACCGCGCCGGTTGACATTCAGTAAGGGCGGCGAAGGTGGTGTCGCGTGGAGTCCTGATAGTCGTCAGATCGCGTTTTCCGCGAGACGCGAAGGTGACGACGCCGGTCAGATTTATGTGTTGGACGTTGCGGC
>OBKT01000006.1_pt1 | contig 22354 bp, 15 predicted proteins | sample 1519771 | NCBI WGS metagenome assembly OBKT01 (sample SAMN00737777, study PRJEB22531) | soil metagenome | reverse complement strand
CGCGCATGAAAGCGTCACGTATGACCCGACGCTACCGCGTTACGGTACTGACTTCATCCAAGTTGGACTAACGAACTTTAGGCAAATGCACAAACTAAACATCGCGATGATCGGCTACGGTTTCATGGGACGCGCGCATAGCAACGCGTGGCGACAGGTGCGCAGCTTCTTCGATGTGCCTTACGAACCGGAGTTGAAAGTGATCTGCGGTCGAAATGAAACTGAAGTAAAACGAGTGGCCGAACATTTTCGTTGGCAGGAACACACGACTGACTGGCACGACGTCGTCAGCCGAAATGACATCGACATCGTTGATATCTGTTCACCCGGTCACACGCATGCTCCGATTGCCTTGGCCGCTGCCAGTGCCGGCAAGATCATTTTTTGTGAAAAGCCGCTGGCGAATTCACTCACGGAAGCAGAGGAAATGCTCAAAGCCGCACAGGACCACGGCTGCGCTCACATGATCTGCCACAACTACCGGCGCGCACCAGCCGTGTCGCTCGCGCGACAATTGATCGCGGCCGGCGAACTGGGAACCATCTATCACTATCGTGCCACTTATTTGCAGGATTGGTTGCGCAATCCCGACTCTCCGACGCGCTGGAGGTTGAACAAATCGGAAGCGGGATCAGGCGCCCTCGGTGATCTCTTCTCCCACTCTGTCGATCTCGCGCGTTACCTCGTCGGCGAGATTACTGAGCTGTCGGCAATGTTGAAGACGTTCGTCGACAAGCGTCCGGTACGTGACAGCAACGAAATGGCAAACGTTGACGTTGACGACGCCGCGTTAGCACTCGTCAAATTTCAGAACGGCGCCATCGGATCGATCGAGGCAACTCGCTATGCGTCCGGACGCAAGAATTACAATCGTTTCGAGATTAACGGCAGCAAGGGCAGCGTTGCGTTCAATCTGGAACGCATGAATGAGCTGGAGTTTTATTCAGACGATGGACCAAACAGCGGCTTCAAAACGATTCAGGCGACAGACCCGGCGCATCCGTACGTGAAAGGCTGGTGGCCTCCTGGCCACATCATTGGTTACGAACACACCTTCACTCACACCGTTTTGGAGTTGTTACAGGCAATAGCGGAAAAAAGACTGCCTTCGCCGAACTTCGAAGACGGCGTGAGGAATCAACGTGTGCTGGATGCCGTGGAAAGATCTGCAATCAGTCGCGAGTGGGAAACTATTTAAATGCAGATAAGAGTTTTCGACACGAAGTTAGAACTCGGCGAGGCAGCGGCCCGAGACGCGGCAAAGATCATTAATCAAGCGATCGACGAACGTGACGTCGCTTACGTGATTGCCGCCACCGGAGCATCGCAGTTCGAATTCCTCGACGCGCTCGCAAAGCAAGAGATCGACTGGACCAAAGTCGTATTTTTTCATCTCGACGAGTACGTCGGATTACCGGAGTCGCATCTGGCGAGCTTCCGACGTTACCTGAAAGAGCGCGTCGTCAGCCGCCTTCATCCGCAAACTTTTCACTTTTTAAATGGTGAGGCTGTCGACGTGGCTCAGGAGTGCCGGCGCGTTGGTGACTTAATCGCGCAACAGACTATCGACGTTGCTTTTGTCGGTATCGGTGAGAACGGACACCTGGCGTTTAACGATCCACCAGCAGACTTCGATACTGAAGACCCTTACCTTGTTGTCAATCTGGATGATGCGTGTCGCCGGCAACAAGTCGGTGAGGGTTGGTTCAAAAGCATTGCCGAAGTTCCAACTCAAGCGATTTCGATGTCGATCAAACAAATCCTCAAGAGCCGGAACATCCTATGCATCGTTCCTGACGAGAGAAAAGCTGAGGCGGTAAAAGCGACGGTCAAACTCGAAGTCTCACCTATGCGTCCCGCCTCGATACTCCAGCAACACGCACGCGTCACGCTCTACCTCGATCACGAGTCGTCATCACTCCTCAACCAGGCGGCACGATAAAAAAGAAAAATTCACTTCGACTTTCATTCGAAGGCCATGAATCGTAGAGAATGATTGGTTGATACGGGTTCGCAAATTTCACCCGCGGTATGAGCTCGGAGACAGTATAAAAAGTGCTGTTTTGAGGATTAACCTCGAACGATGAGAGAAATTTGTTTGCAAAGGGTGAATGGTGACCAGGTACACCATCTGAAACGTATTCGGTACCTCCGGACGTCAGAAAGCGGCGGGTCCGGAACTGAAGCAGGACGTTAAGCAGTTCGTTTTCAGGTTCGGTGTCAGAGCCGCCCGCACCCGTAACTGGCGAAGTGGACTCCGCGGCTGGTCCTGTGAACGCACTTGCCATGGCCCCTCCAAAACATGAGTCGAGTACAAGGAAGATGTGTTTGCAAGGGATACCGTCGATTCTCCGTGCGAGCAGGGCGTGAGCAATCCAACTATCGCCTCCCGGATCGAGATTATTCGCTGCCGAGTCTTTTGCGATTAGAAAGCCATCGTAGTTGCTCCTGTAACTGCCATGCCCCGCAAAGAAGATCAGGAGTTGTTCATCGTCTTGATATTTCTTGAAGCCGTATTTTGCAAGAAACTGACTTATGCAAGGTTTGGTTGCGTTCTTTACAACCTCGGTTTCAAATCCGAAACGAGTATTTAGAACCTCGGCGATTGAAGTTGCGTCTAAAGTCGGGTTGATGAGCGGCGTCCAATTGTCATACAAATCCGTTCCAAACAAGAGGGCGTGATCCTTCCCCTTTCTCGAAGTACCTCGCGCCTCTCGAACCTCTGAAAGCGCGGCACACTCGGGTCGGAGGATGAATTCGATATTGTCATCCTGTGCGGCAGGCGTGACCACCGGATCGATCGGTAATGCGTGACTGACTTTCCGTACAGAGCTATGAGCGCGGAGCTGCATGACTGCCGATCGCTCACTCGAACGCTCGGTTGAGAAGTTTGCTTGCGTGCCTGCGGGTTTGGAGCCGAGTGGAAAGTCCTCACCACTGCGATAACTCGACGGTAATCCGAAATTAGTGAGTCTACTTAGTAATCGGCGTGTCGCGGTGTTGGCGGATTTATGTAGTACACCGCGTGCGTTCTGTTCTACATAATCGATCAGTTCTTTCGCAGTCACCACGCCGTCGTTAGTTAGAGCATCCGCTTTGAGAGCCTGGATCAAGACATATGGTAAGAGCCCATTCTCAAAGCTGTTTAGTTCATAACTTCCTGTGTTGTTGAATAAGACTGCCAAATCCCTGCGGGCCTTAGGACCTAAGAACTTATTGTCCTCCTCCGCACGGGAGGTGAAACTCTCGAACCCCTGACCTGACTTGTTCGAATTGAGCACTATGAATTGATGCTGTGCTCGGATGCCCAGTAACCACGATTGCAGGAGCACACTAGCGATTCCCTTGTCGTACAGCTCGCTATTTCCCGACGACGGGTTGAAGTTATAGGGAATGAGGTAAAACTGCTGCTCCCTCTTGATTCCCAAGGTACGAGTCATTCCGTGCCCGGAATAGAAAAAAACTAACGTGTCCTGCGGTTTGACGGTCGCTCTGAGTTCGTCAATTGCGGAGCCAATGGCTGCTCGCGTCGCTTGTTCGTCGAGTAAGACCCGAGTAGTGACTGAATCAAAACCCGCACGCGCTACGCCGTCCAGAGAGGCGGTAAAGTCTCTGGCGTCTTTAGCCGCAAAAGCCGGGACTTCGCCAGGCTTGTAATATTCGTATTTGGAAATTCCGATTGCGAAAACATGCAGTGTCTTCCGGCTCTCGGGACTCGACTGCTGCCCAGCTGGAGAGTCGCCGAAAATTCCTATTGGAATCAGAAACACTAACATCAGGCACTGTAAGATTCGTGAGATAGAAATCATAATCGGATTCACCTTCTTCACTATTGGGAAGTGCAACCCTTAAATCTAAAACTGTAGATGATAGTGCTCCAGTTGAATCCTCCGGTGCTCTTCAGGAACTGTGTGGTGAACCACATCGTGCAGTTGTCGGAAGGATCGATCGTTAGACTGCTGTAGTCGCCCCAGCGGGCGATTTTCGAGATACACGAGCCGTCGGCTCGCAGGCAGTCTGGGTTACACTGGCCGTTCGATAGGCGACAAGTCTGCGATCCTCCTCCATTTACTATTTCTACTTCTTTACCAAGTCTGCCCTTTTGAGTATCACTGGCAGCGTGGCCCGTGTAGTAGACAGAGGGAGCTAGTGAATTGCTCGAGACGCTGTAGGCCAGTCCGATGTTGCCCGCTTTATCCATTGCCATGCTGCCTATCCATCTCTGATTTCCATCCGGCGCAAACGTACCGCTTTGAAATACTGTTGGCGTAGTTGCCAGGTCCCGCAGTTCGTACCATCTGATCGCGGCAGTCTCACCGCCATCTCCTTCCTTCGCGACGGTGTGGTTCAACAGCAGCGACTCGTGGCCATCGGCAAAGCGACGGTAGGCGAGCCGGTACATCAGACGATCAGCCAAAGATTCCAGCTTTTGAGGAGTCGCCGGTTGTGGAATGCACGCAAGCCTCTCCGCGTCGAGACAAGGCACCTTATAGTTTTCGACTCCGGCGACGGGCAATGGACCCGTCAGTTTCGAATTAGCCTCATTCAGCCAATCTACTTTGAACCGCCAGAAGTTAAGTGTTTTGTTATTCGGATCCAGATTGACGAGATAATTGGGCGTGCCGGGTGGCGGCGGGATGGTCCCATCAATATCAGCGGGCAGCACGCTCCAGTAGTTGCTGTTAAGTTGTGCGCACTGCTGTGATGCAGTTCGAGGATGGCCCGAACTGTCCTGCACCGGTAGACCGAGCATGACATCACGGTCATACGCGCATACCAATGCACCCGAGTTCGGCTCGAACATGTTGAAGGTTACGTAATAGCCGTCGGTCCAAACGCCGATCTTGGGGAAATCGTTAAATTGCGAGTACTGAAAGCGGTACCTTCGATACTTGCCTAGGGGGTTGGAAGTTGTTGACACCGCGATGCATTGGTAAAACGGAGGGACCGGTATTTCCACGCCTGGACTTGGGCGTTTGCTGTACACGAACTGCGACATGATCCAACGTTTCTGGAGCTTGTCGTATTGCACCATCGGGTCTCCATCGTTGGCCTTTTCACACGGTCCATTGTCAAATCCTTTCCATAAGGTGAGGCCCTGAGCTGGGCCATAGAGCAGTTCACCGGTACTTTTCCGGAACACTGCGAAGGCGGTGTTTACCCACTGAACGTAGTGATCTTCTCCGACTGCACCGACGGTATCCGGTGGAGCAGTTCTGACAATGAATTTGTTGTTTGGTGGAGGCAAACCGCCGGGGAGTAGCGTCTCTTTATGACTGATTCCCGCGTACGCTGGTCCCGTTTCAGTCTGCAAATCAGGCCCGGGTGAAGACTGCTCGAAATGCGGATTGCTATTGGTAACGTTCGCAGCCGCTGCGGGTGCAGGATTGAGAACGGGATTAATCGGCTGCAAGCGCGGGGGCTCGGCTAAGCGCGGTTCTTCGCCAGCGCGGGGCCGCTCGGGCGGGACACTGCTTAGGTCAGTTGACATTACATCGGAGCGGTCTGCGTTTCGGCGAGTGATAGGAAAGTTTTGCGGTACAGCCGGCGCCTCCTCGACCATTCGTGCTGCGTCGGGTGAAACATGCGAATAGCTACCGTGAAAGGCTGGCAGAGTTGTGCAGAGCACCAGCACAACAGTAGTCAGTGCGACACTTCGGATCCAAAACCAGTTCATACCATGCCTCCAGAAGTGGAATTTGAAACAGACTTTCTTAAGCTCGGACTAACAGCTACTGCGAGTCTCTTTTGAGGATTTTTGTGATGTCGTAACTGATTGCAAAGCCGGGCTTCCACACATAACGGGTCGTAGTTGTGACGTTCTGGTCCTTGTCGAGTTTTGCGCCAAGGAAGAAATCTCCACCAAGGACAGATTGCTTTCCGGCAAACGCGCCAAAGGTCACAAAGAGCTTCCGGCGATACGCGTTGACCGTACCTCCGAGCAGGTATTCGATTTGAAGTTTGTCATCGCTTTTCTTGCCCGTAACTCCTGTCGAGAAGTAAAAGCTGCGATCCCCAAAATCGAACAAGCGAGCGTGTAATAGAGCTAAAGGAGCGAGGCGATAGCCCGAGCTCGACGTGAGACCAACGATTCGAGTGAGGTTTTGTCCATTCGTGAGCTTGCCATCGCGATCGCGCGCATAGCCGACAATCTCATCGTAAGTACGTTCTTCAAGCGACGTATAGGCCAAACCCATAGCGAGGTTGAACGGAACGCCGCCAATGCGAATCTCGTTTTTTATGTCTCCGCTGCCTCCGCTTCCACCACCACTGCCACCAGTATTGACGCTCTCACCGCGCTGGTTTTGGGAGAAGACGTACGTGAATGAAAATCCGGGTTTCCACGAGTAACGCTTCGTGAACAACTTTGCATCACCGGCCTCATCGGGAATCTCATCGCCAATCTTCACGTCCGGCACAAGCTGCTGGACCTTCCCAACGTAACCGCCAAACGTAAACAGCGCTCGTTCATTCAACAAACTAAACGATGGACCAAGAAGGTATTCGACATCGATATTGTCATCGTGTTTTGCAGTGACGCCGAGTGAGAAATACAGACTTGTCGGCTCGAAGCTCGTGAGGCGTGTGTTCAGCATTACCATGGGCAACAATCGACGCGGGGAGTTCTCGCTCAAACCAACTACACTTTTGTTACCGTCGCCAGTCGCATTTCCGTTCGCATCGCGCACGAAACCTTTGACGTTGTCGAACGTCTCGCGGCGCAATGGAGAAAAGACTAACCCGCCTGATAGCAGAAAGCGCGGCCGGCCAATTTGAATTGATTCGTTGATGTCGGGCGTGACTGCGTTTCCTTTCGCACCCTTGGCAGCTTTGTCATCTTTTTCTTTGTCATCGTCCCCATCTTCTTTTGGAGCAGCATCATCATTACTTGCGGCATGACCGAGACGAGCATGATTTAGCGATTCATCGTTATTGTTGCCGTCGTCGGCTTCTTGTTTTGCCGGTTCAGCTTTCGTCTCGATCTTCGTCCGCGCGATACTGACGGTAGCTTCGGAGGCCTCAGTTTTCTTGATGATCTCGAAGGTACGAGCAAAGAGACCCTCCTTGGCAGTTGCCGGATCGGTGAGGCCTTGCATTTTCTTCATGAATTCGCCGACTGCGATGAAATCATCCAGCTCGTGATCGTAGAGATCGAGCAGGCCATTCACGGCCTCAGCGTAAGCCTTGAACTCACCGGCACAATTAAATCCGTCGCACCTCACAGCCCGCAGCTTTTTAAAATCTTTGTCTTCCAAAAACTTATCTGCCAAAGCATAAAGATCGTTACTGAGGAGTCGAATGCTTTTGATTGACTTCCTTGCACTGTCGAGATTGTCCAGGTAGGTACCCGCAATGAATGTATTCAGGTGGCTATGTAAAGTCTGCGCATTTGAACAGGTGGTGGAAGCATCTGCCTGTTCATCGCGGAGTGTGTTTAAGTCCGTCTTAAACGTACCGTATTCGCTGGGCGGGGCTATCGTGCTGTCTAAGCTTGCGTGTGAAAGCTGCTTTTCAATCTCACTGAACTCGTCGCTCATAGTGGTTAAAGCCTCGCAGACATCGCTGGTGGGACAGTCGTCAGGATCGAAATTTCCAAGACGAGTTGCAACGGGTCCGGAACTGCTGGTCTTCTCCATCAGTGTCGATATCGCTTTCCTATCAGACTTTTCAGCAGCTTGCGCGTTCTTACCAATACGTAGACCGGGAGGCAGCAGGATGTCGAGAAAATCAGTGACGGCCGAGGTGGTAAGCTCCGCTTGCGTGACCGAGATGTTGTACTGATAGAGGAACGGATTCATATGGGCGACTGTCACTCGTCCTTTCTGTCCCTCGAAGGTCAATTTCCCGGTTGACTGATTTATAGCGAAGGGCCGCGCATCAATCACTAACCCTTTCTTCTCTTCTTTTTCCATCAGCCTTTTCACGCCACCGGGAGAGTCACAGGCCCCAATCTTGATCTTATTCAGAGGAGGCTCCTCCTGCTTTTTCTGCGCATACGGGCTAACAGCAAGTACGTGGAGTAATACGACGACAAAAAACAATCGCAGCGGTCTGATCCTCATGGCAGCCTCCAATTTGACGATGGTGATCGAACGTTAAGTCCGATCTCATAGCTACATGCCGAAACACTCCAATACATTTCATAAAAAATTTGACTTACACAAACGCCACACTCTTGCGTATAACCAGCATCTGAGATAGTTTCTACCAGCCTCGTTGCCACGTTGAAACATTTCCAATTAGGGAACACTTTCCTTTACGCCTGCGATTGCTGATCGAGAGGTGTCGTGCGTGCCGAACAAGGAAAGGAGTGAACTAGATCGAACCTTGAGTTAGATCTTCGCTACCAGCATTTCGTATGGCCTTCAAACCCGACGCTGCCGTTACGCTGCCCAATCGTGTATTCACATCTACTTCGTCTTCATATCGGCTGCTGCTCACTATCGTTCTCTTACTTGCAGGCGTGAGCGTGGGCATTTGGAAATTGTTCTTCGCACCATCCGAAGCGGCGAAGGGATTAGCGGCGCTCAATGCGGCTTACAGCACGTTTCGACCGGTCGAGTCGCGCATCTCAGCTCTCAGTTACGCGCGCGTCTCAACGCAACGCGGCGCCTCTGCCCAGATTGTCGAGGCCGAACAACGCCGAGCGGAATTGATTCTGTTTGAGGCCAGGGTTAAGCAACCAACACCGGAGGTGTTTCACGCAGTTGGCGAGTTTTACATCACCCAGAGAGACTTCGATCACGCTATTCGAGAACTCGAGGAAGCGCTCAAGAGCACTGCAACGAACCCGACTCTTCTCAGCGACCTCGGTGCGGCGTGGCTCGAGAAAGGCAAGAGCGATTTAGATAAAAACGGAGATCCAAATGCTGGTACCGGACTCGCAGCGCTCGGTAAAAGTTTGACGTATATCAATCAGGCGTTGGCCCAGAACAGCACTCTACCGGCAGGCATTTTTAATCGCGCCTTGTGTTTTGAGAATTTGTTACTTCCGGATCGTGCGGCGCAGGAGTGGGAGCATTATCTACAAGTCGACTCGAGCTCGCCCTGGGCCGGCGAAGCACGCGAGCATCTAAAGCTGCTTGAGCAACAACGTGAGAAGGCTTCTAAAACCAACGATCAGGTGCTTGCAGATTTCCTGACTGCCTACAAATCCCGCGCTGACGATAAAGCGTGGCAACTAATCAGCACCACGCGCGATGATCTCTCAGGCACGAGTGTCTCCCAGCAGTTGCTCGACAAGTACCTTGACGCATCAATCAGCGACAAAAAGGACGACGAGACGCGTTTGCTTCAAGCGCTCACTTACGTCGGCGATCTCGAGACTACGCGAGGGCACGAATACTACACGCGCGATCTGGCAGCACTCTGTAAGTCACTTACAGCAAAACAGAAAGCTACGATTATAAGAGCTCGCAGTCTGATGAACACCGGCTATCAAAAATATCAGGGGTCTGGCCCTGCGAAAGACATGGTCGAAACTTTTGAAAGTGCGGAAAAGGCTTTCGCAGAGGCGGGAGATAGCGTCGAGGTCAATCACGCAAAATTCTGGATTGCCTATTGCCTGCTTGAAAGTCTTGACAGCAGGCCGAGCCTGGCCCAACTCACTGAACTGGCCGACCGCTGGTCGAAGCTCAACTATCGCTGGCTGGTGATGAGAGCGAAAAATGCGATGTCGAGTGCAAAATATAATTTGAAAGAATATTCGAACGCTATTGAGTACTCGCTCAATTCATTCGCACTCGCCCAACAGGTGGGCGATAAGATCGGAGAGTTCAACGCTCTCGACTCACTCACAGAATATTTCAGAGTGATGAATAACCATAGCGAGTCGTTGAGTTCGATTGTTCGCAATCAGCGTCTGGTAGGTTGTTGCGCATTCAATGCGACGAAGGTGTGGCGGCACTACGGGATCGTAGCAATCGCATTCTATTCAGCCGGTTTGTATGACGCTGCCGTCGAGTACCAACAGGAATGTCTGCGTCGCGCTCCAGCGACTGGCGATACCTCAATGATCTCTTTGTCGTACGCGCATCTCGGTCTGATGTACGCAAAGCTCGGAAACCTCACTGAGGCTCTGAAGAACGCCAGAGAGGGTTATGAAATCATTTCACGGCATGCTGAGGAAACGAAAGACAAAGCCATGCAGGCCTACATATCCTTGCAACTGGGTCATCTTTACCGGGAAGCAAACGATTGTGAAAATGCTCTTAAAAGTTACAGCCAATCAATCGAGATGTACGAGAGCGTGAAGTACCCTCCACACATTTTCCAGGCACATAAAGGACGCCTGGTCTGTTATCTCAAAGAAAAGGATGACGCGCTGGCTCAGGCGGAACTACAAACGACTCTCGCTCTCATGGAGAGTAACCGGTCCACGATCCTTGAAGACGACAACAGAAACAAGTTTTTCGATGTCGAACAGAGCATCTACGATCTGGCGATCGATTACGTTTTTCAGAAACAGCCCGACGGCCGCGACGCATTCCAGTACTCCGAAGCATCTCGAGCAAGATCGCTGCTGGACCATCTGCAGGGCAGGAACATCGACACCGCCAATCTGCGTCACGCTAACGAGGTATTCACACCTTTGTCACTGGCGGCGATCAAGCAGCAACTGCCGCCTGGAAACCAAATCGTAGAGTACACGGTGCTTGACGATCAGACGCTGATTTGGGTTATCGATCGAGATATCACCGAAGTCAGAGTGGCGAGAATCAGTCGTGCAGAGCTCGAAACTCGTGTCCGCCGTTACCTCGAGTCAGTATCTGATCGCAAGTACAGCCTGGAAGATCTTGGCAAACAGGCTAAAGAGCTGTTCGATTTGCTGATTCAACCAGTCGAGCGGTTCCTCGATAAACAAAAGCAATTGAATATCGTTCCTGACAAGATCCTGAATGCGCTGCCATTCGATTCTTTGATCTCCTCAGCTTCCGGCAGATTGCTGATTGAAGACTACGCCGTTTCGTATGCGCCGAGTGCGACTGTGCTGGCGCTCGTCTCGACTGAAGCCGGCACAATTGATCCGCGGCAACCCGAAAGATTGCTCGCGGTTGGCAATCCACGCCTGGATGACGCTCGATACCAGTTCCTTCCAAGTCTTAAAGACGCCGAACGCGAAGCGCAACAGATCTGGGAGTTGTACAAGCGTGGAAACACACTGATCGGACCAGACGCGACGAAGAAAAGTTTACTTTCTAAACTGAACGACGCTGACGTTGTGCATCTTGCCGTGCACGCTATCGAGGAAGAACAGGACGAGATGCACTCGCGGCTGGCGTTGGCGGAGACGCAAACAAAGAGTGACAACGATGATCTGGAGGCGCGTGACATTTATCAGTTGAAGCTCAGAAAAACTCGTTTGGCAGTATTGAGTGCCTGTCAGACGGGTTCGGGACGCTATTACGCGGGCGAAGGAACTATGAGTCTGGCACGTGCCTTCCTCGTGGCAGGAGTGCCGCTAGTTGTTTCGAGTCTTTGGCCCGTCGATTCACAAGCGACAGCACAACTGATGATCGATCTTCATAGGATCCGTAAGCAAGGTTTTACGACCGCGGAAGCATTGAGGCGGGCTCAGTTAGAGATGCTTGGGTCGTCGGAGAGTCGTTTGCGTCATCCTTATTACTGGTCAGCATTTTCAGTTTTGGGTGGTTGTGAACACTCTGCAGGTAAAGTCCGGTGAAATAAATCGACGGAACTGACATCTCCAGGTAAAGACAGAAATTCACAGAAAAGGAGTTTCGAAATGCCAACATCAACGACTATCACGTTCACAGGACTACTTGTATTTCATCCCGATCCAAAAACTGGACAATTTGACGTGGGTGTTTTGAGAGCACGAGACGCGCATGAACCTCATTTTCTCCAGATCGAGATCTCCCCCGATCCCGGACAAGGTCCGATTCCTCAACAGTACCTCGAACGAATTATTCAAAATGGAAATGACCGGTGGGAGCTGGAAGTTGACGGGAGTTCAACTCTAGGGATTGAGGCAAGGCTTAGCAAACCACCCAACAGACACGACGCGACTCAAAATGAAAGAGATTTCGGTTGGATCATCAACCTGGAAAATGATGAGTTCCATGGCGTTCCACTTGCGAGAACACCAAAAGCGCTTCAACCTGTGATTCGTTTAAGGCAAGGCGAGCTCTTTACGAGTTGTAAAACGGACTCCATTGTCACGATCCAAGGTCCGTTCGCGCAAGACTTCGGCTTCATCTTAGGCGGCATCGGTCTGACCATCGACACGTCGGCGGGTCAGCAACCCGTGCTGAGTTTTATAAATGAGAAAGGAAAAAAAGAAGAAATCTTCCGGCTCACGCGAACTGATCAAGTGTCCTATCAGGTTTCGTTCCTTAACACGCCGCCACCGGGCACACCCATCAAGGAGGGTCATTTCCACTTGTATTATGACCGTTTGTTCAAGGGAGTCGCAGCGGACGATAGATTTGATCTGAAACTGCGTTATCCAACCGTTAGGCCGCACGATCGTTGCCCGGAAGCCAAGAAGAAGGATGATGTTCGTAATCCTAATCCGTTCAAATGTGGAGGCATCATGGTCGAAAGCGGCGACGATCTCAGTTAACGGGTTCCCGACGGGAAGGCTATACAAAAAGTTACCGAGGGCCGATTCGTAATCCGCCCTCAGTAATAAACCCCGCTATTTTTCGGTTTCGGTATTCAAACAATCGCAACTTGTCGCGCGCCTCGGTGGATCATGCCGAGTTTGAATCTCGTTCCAGGTAAGTTCGCCACCAGACCAACACTGACTGCATAGAATGTTAGCCGCAGATTCTTCGCGGAATCTGCCGCTAACGTTTTCTGCCGATTCGTAATAGACTCCACTTACATTTTCAGCATGAACGCCCCTGGTCCCTATCCGAATTCTGACGGCGACCGCTGGGTTCATTTGCGTCTCTGCGCAACCTGCGGTCACGTCGGTTGCTGCGATGAGTCAAAAAATAAACACGCGACGAAGCACTTTCATTCAAGTAATCATCCGTTGATGAGCTCTTTTGAGCCCGCTGAGGATTGGGGCTGATGTTACGTTGATGAACTACTCTTCGAATCGTTTCCCGGATCGCTGACGACAGAATGGTGCGGCGTGCTCGACGGCTTGAACTTCAAAATAATAATGCTTGACTCTGGAACTAGTTCCACAGTTTAGGATTGGTTGAGTATGGCCAGGGAGGAAAAGAGCTACCTCAGGTCCGGCGAGCTGGCGCGGTTAGCAGGTGTAAGCGCTGACAGTTTGCGTCATTACGAACGCAAACGTGTGCTGCGTCGTCCGGGTCGCTCAGCGAATGGTTACCGGCAGTATCCAGCGGACGCGTTGCAACGAGTCAAGTTGATCCGGCGCGCGTTGACCGTTGGATTCACGCTTGATGAGCTGGCGACGATCCTGGAGGTGCGCGATCGTGGTGGTGCGCCATGTAAGGAAGTGCGTGCCGTCGCTGCCGCGAAGCTCTCCAGTGTGGAAGCTCAGATGCGTGATCTCGTGGCTCTTCGCCGCGAGTTGCGCAGCATCCTGAGCGATTGGGATCAAGCGCTGGCGAAGTGCGGACCTGGAAAGCGGGCTAACCTCCTCGAGGCCTTGGTATCACGTAATGGTCAGCTCAACCCAAAGAGGAGAAAGTCAAAATGAAAACCAGGAGTCTTGCGTTAGTACTCGCATTCTCGTGTGCGGCATTGATAGTTGCCGCACAGCAACAGACGAAACATGAAGAGATGAACAAACGAGGGGATCACGTGATGGGTTTTGATCACACCAAGACGACCCATCATTTTCGTCTGCTGCGGGACGGCGGTGTAATCGAAGTGATCGCAAACTCAGAGGATGATTCGGAGAGCCGTGATCAAATCAGAATGCATTTGGGCCATATTGCAAAGATGTTCGCCGCTGGAGATTTCAACGCGCCCATGCTGATTCACGAACAAACCCCACCCGGCGTCCCGACGATGAAGAAATTAAAAAGCGAAATCGAATACGAATTTGAGCAGACGGAACGTGGCGGCCAGGTTCACATTACGACGAAGAACAGTGAAGCGCTGAAAGCAATTTACGCGTTCTTACGCTTCCAGATCCGGGAACATCAAACGGGCGATCCGCTGGAGGTGGCAGATAAATGATTCTGATCGGCAGCGGTCGGAGTTCCGCAAAGCTATTGAAGATTTGCGAAGTTGAAGCGTGATTGAATTGGGGTTGGTGTCAGGTCCGAAACCGAGTGTGATCGCTTCGCGCCGTCGCCGTACCTGTCTGAGTTGGACCGAAAGAAGACCAGGTTGAGTCGTCAACATGAAACATTACAGGGTTTCATTAGCACCGGGAGGAGGCAGGATCTAGCCGTTGACTATGAAGCTGTATTCTTCGAGCAGTCCAGTGGAGCCATCGGAGGAAATGCCGCTTAGGTCTAATCGATATGATCCTTTCGTGAGAATATGTGCGGGAAGTTTGATTAGAACAGCTTTGCCATCCGCTTCAGGTTGAAGATTTGGAACCGTGAACAGTTGATTGTCGCTATGGCGCCGAATCGCAGCCCGATAAGTTGAATAACGCTCCTTTTGCATCCAAAGAAGACGTAATTCAACAATGCCTTTGTCGATTGGCTTGTTCAACTGACTCGCCGGACCAGCACCTCTGACTGTCACAGGTGATAGCTCTATTGAAGCTGGTCCAGGTGCTTGGCTCGAAGGCGTATTGAGCTGAGCCAACTCCTGCTCGATCGCTAAGTGTCTCCTTCTCTCTTCTGTTTGCGTACTTAACCAAACTGCAACAACGATCAAAATCACTACGGCTATTGCAATGGGAACAACAAACGCAGGTTTCAGCTTCAATCGCGCACGCAGACGTCTCCAGGTTGAAACGGTAGCCGGCGCCGTTTGAGTTGACGAAGCCTCCATCATCGCCCAGTCTTTGATCGCCTTCGTTATCCTCAGGTTTCGTCGTTGTTCAGCGGTTTGCGCGTAATGCGAAACGAATCTTTCTGTGTCTGCTGTTGTGAGGTTGCCTTCCAAATACTCTTCAATTAATTCCTGCTCGACTACAAGTATCCTTTCCGTCGCTTGCGAATCGGTGAGAAACACATTCTCAATTCGCTCTCGCTCTTCCTCACTGACACTGCCCAGTAGAAACTTGCGCAACAACGCATCGCTTACTGTTTCATCTTTCACGGGCATCCTCCCACGTCCATCCTCTTACAATGAAAATTCCTGCAATCCGTTTCATTTTTGCTACCTCTTACGTTTGAGACAGCGCTCGATACATTGCTTAAGAGATGTGGTGCTTCGGTACGCTCTAACTCTTAAAGTCTCGATCGGGATCCCGAGGCGTTGCGCAAGTTCGCGGCGATGCTCGATCTTAGCCTGCTTTTCTTTGGCATAATACCCACGGATTAACTCGCGCTTGTCTGCGCTCATCTCCTGCAAACAAAACTGTAGGCATTCCTCCATATCTACAGTTTCATCTTCGGTCTGTGTGATTTGTTGCGTCGCGAGATCAGTGTCTTCCAGCGACACCTGAGTTTTAATTTTCTTGAGATTCTCTTTGATCAGGTTTCTCGCAACAGCGTGGAAATAGCGTCGTGGATCGCCCTCGTAAGTGGGCCTGACTTCGTGCACCTTCCTCGCAACGCGATCGAAGACCTCATCAGTCATTCCCTCCGGATCGGAACACTGCCGCCAGATGAATGTTTGGACGAGATTGTGACGAAGCTGCACGTAATTTGCCGCAGCCACCTCACGATCCGGATCGAGCCAGGCGAGAATCTCCTCAAAGCTTTCGGTTGGGATTGCCGAATCTCGGGCCATTTCCGCGTCGTATTCCGTTTACTTCAACTGCGTTGGGGGATGTCGACGCTTTCGCCTTTGCAAGACGAATATTGTGGCAGCACTCAGCACCAGCAAGAATAGAATCACTACACGAGGGCGCAGCCATGGATGATGGTCGACACTAATGCGGTTCGTGTATTCGCCCTGCAACACGAACCCAGCCCAATAATACGGCGCGTTCCACTGCTTGTCTCGCATCATCTTCAGCTTAGCCTCTCTCAGGGCAGCGGCCGGCGACATACCTTTCTGCAACATCGCTTCATAGAAATCCTTCATTAAAACAGCCGTCGCGCGATCGTCTACTTTCCAAAGACTCGCAACGACACTCTTCGAGCCGGCAGACATGAACGCATGCGCCAGCCCTACAAATCCTTCGCCTCTGATATCTTTGCCCAATGCGGTTTGACACGCACTCAAAACGGTTAGCTCGGCAGTGAGGTCTAAACTGTAGATGTCGTGAAGCGACACCAGACCATTCTTATTCACGCCATTACGATCCACCATAGTGAGGACAATGCTTGAAAGTTCAGGATGTTCGCTATTAACAACACCGTGTGAAGCAAAGTGAACGATCTGATATTGACCGACGTCGGCTCCCATCGCAGTTTCACGACTAGCGTCAAAACCTTTGACTACCATCGTCGTGCCCCAGGGCGCGACCTCGGAAATCGCGTCAGCTTCTTCTGAAGCGTGAGTCAGACGAACAAGTTCAGCGTCACGCCGCGAGGATTCGTCCAGCTTTTTCTCACTTGCGGCGAAAGCAGTCGATGATGAGAGTCCTCTAGTGTGCACGCGTTCGTCACTCGCGTTTACAACCGGATCCGCGATGATCGCAACCAGCTTGCCTGGTGAACTCGCATGCTCATTTCTGCTGTTGCGGATCGCGACTAGTGCCGAAAAGGATGGCTCTACAACGATTTCATTCGTTTCCAGTAGCCGGACTTTTGCCCCGCTATCTTTTGGCACTCGCAAATCATCGAATGGGATGAGTTGTAATGCTCCTTCGGTCACCACGATAAGTCGTCTGCTGCCGAGTTTGTCTGCTACCTGCCCGAGTAACATCTTGCTTAGTTTATCTTCGATCTCAGGAAGACCTCTCTCTGCCGCTTCAACTTTAGCTTGATACTCGCTACCACTTTCCTGTCGCATTGTTAGTAGCTGATAGTATTCACGCACAGCGACTGCGATATCCTTCCGGCCCGCCGCTAATTGGTAAATCTGGCTGGATTCAGACGTAACTGCCCATAGATAACTGTGGTCGTCTCCCAGGGAGTATTCGAGCAACATAGTGTCGCTGTTTCTCAACTCGTGTTGGATCTGTTCCAAACTCAGTGGCGCAAACTGTTCGAGCGATAATAAATAAGGACTCTGTTGTCTCACCTGACCTTCAACTTGCTGATAATCAGTTCTGAGTTGGACCAACTGATTCTCAACCTCCGCGAGCTCGGCAGGGTCCTTTCCGCTCGAAGAAAGATCCAATTGATATTCTGCCTGAGAGCGAATAAGTCCTCTTAACTTGCGTTCCCTATCGAGAAGTTCCTTCGCGGCTCCTTCACGGATACCCGCGCGCGATTCACTCACCAGATCAACAAGCAAACGAGCGCGACTTTTCTCGCTGACAAGAAAAGCTTTGGCGCCGAAGCCTTCTCCGGGATGCAATCGATCAAGCTGCATCAGAATTTCTATGCACAGTTCGTAATGGTTTCGGACTCCCGAAAAGTATGAGGTGCGAAATTCCGGGCTGGCCACGTTTGCACGTCGATCCTCAATGATTTCGAGCGAGTGTTGAATGAAAGGCAGGGCAACGTCTGGAGAACCAAGCACCAGGTTAACATGCGCGAGATTGTAAAGTGTCGATAGCAGAGCGGGCTGGTCGCCTATCTGTTCACTTAAAGAAAGAGCCCGCTGGTATATGTCCAGAGCTCTTCGTTTGTCTTCAGTCTTAAGTAGAAGCTCTGCGTAGACGTTCAATGCCGTGGCCAGTCCCCGGCGATCGCCAATACTCTCGTAGAAGTTTAGTATCTTCTGATGTTGGTTCAGTGCGCGTTTGTTATCGCCTTTCAACGCATAGAGCGCTGCAATCTTTGTTAAGGCGAAAGCTTCAGTCCGAGTCTTCCCGGCGCTGCGGCTCAAGCTCAAGCAACGTTCATAATAAATGAGCGCTTGATCTGAATCGCCGCTAAGCGAGTGTATGTCGGCGATGCTGCACAAAGTTTGTGATGCTCCATCCACTGAACTAATCTCTTGAAACAACTGCAAGGCGTCTTTGTAGTTACTAAAAGCAATCGTGTAGTCCTTCTGATGCTCATATGCCAGTCCTAACCCGTTAAGCGCAATGGCCTCGCTATGTCTATCTCCAACGGTACGAAAGATTTCTCTTGCGGCATTGAGCGAATCAATCGCCCACACATCTTTCTGGCTTAATGCGTCGGCCAGTCCCATAGTCGAAAGCGCAAGGCCTTCGCCAATTTTGTCATTCGTTGCTCGGTATAAGTCGAGAGCATGAGAAACTTCTGCCGCGCCCTCTTCCGGACTACCTAAGCTTCCTACTGCAAACCCTCTGAACAGATGTACCTTTGCCTGACCTTTTCGATTGCCATCGAAAAACGTCTGTGCTTCATCGAAGTGAGTTAAGGCCTTTTTTAAATTACCTCGTGCGTAAACCAGCTCACCCAGAATCATACGTGCTTCGCCGTGAGCGCTTCGCGCGTCTGGATTTGAATTAGTCTCGTCACGATTAAGTAGATTCAGCGCGCCGTTCAAGTGGCGTTGGGCCACGTTGTTATTGCCAAGATAAGAGTCAAGCCGTGCCAACTGACTTAGCGCCCGTGCTTCGCCTATCCAGTCATCCGTTTTTTGCGCCAGAGTTAGAGCATCCTGGAATCGCTTGCGAGCTTCGCTGTATTGACTCAGATGAAAGTAAGTGTCACCAGACTTCAACGTAGCTCGCGAGGCATTTGCAAAGTCGCCGAAAGATCTCCAGATGACCGCGGCATTGTCAAACAGTTCCGTCGCCTGGCCCAGGGATGTTTTGATCCAATTGGCTCGTAGAACCTCAGCGTGCGCCATCGCTTGTCGGGCCTCGCTGTCCTTACGGTTCAATGCTGTAAGAGTCGTTAAGGGTTGAACCTTCAGTTCATACTTTCTGTTCCCTGTTTTCTCCAGCGATCGAAGCTCCATTCTGTATGTGCCGGTAACTTCGATTGGAAAAGAAAGGTCCACCGTCTCAAGGTCCTGACTGACGTGCTCTAATAACTTCGCGCCTGTTGGACCATACAGTGTGGTGGATAGCACGAGATCGCCTTTATCTATCGAGAACCTCAGCAACTGGCCCGCATCTGCCGCGACCGCAAACATTTCGCCGGCGCCTGCCGCAAGTTCACGCTGAGTTAACGATCCGGGAGCAACCGCTATTGTTCCGGCGTTGCTACCTTCAGCCCTGCTCGAGGACGTTTCAGGCACACGAAGCATCATCATCGCGCATGCGATGCAGCTTGAAACTAATAGTGGCGTCAAGAGGCGTTTAATAGATCTGCTTCTCTTTGTCGTTAGCATTTGAGCTCAGCTTCTCTGATGGAAACCAACCTTGTGAGATCTGCCTGGAGCATCATCATCATTATCTGATCTCGGAACGAGAAGGTCTATAGAGAAGGTAGCCCGCACGAGCTACCTTCTCCGGGAGGTAAGACTAGTTCCGATTTACCGGCCGTCGCGAATTGTCTGACCATGACGACTAGATTTCTTTCCGGCATTGCCTGAACCTTCTCTCCAGTCATAAGCAGTTCCAAGTCGTGTACCGTTCGCTTTTCGAAAACCTTCGCGTAACGAACTAGTCAGATTGTTTTTCATCTCGAGTTGCTTTGTCTCATTAATCGGCATAACGGTTCTCCTTAATTCAAGGTGCGCGGTGCCGCAGTCACCGGGCACAGTTCAACCTGTCGGATGTGATCTGCGCGCTCGAGCGAATCACACCTGCGGCCGACTTAGACCTTCAGACCAGAACGGTTTGCTTGAGTGTTTTATTGTTCAGTGGAAACCGATCGTCTTCACTGACCCCATTCCGAACGAAGAGTTCGATGCCGCGCGCTCGTGGAATTCTTGTTAACGCCAGTTCCGCTTTGGCAGATTCAAAAGCGTCTCGAATGGACCGCCCAAATCCAAGCGCGCGGTAGAAAGCACCCGCAAAGGCCACACAAACCTTGTCGCCGATCGCCTGGCTCGTGCCGATGGAATAATTCACGACTTCAGAGATTGACTTCGCATGCGTCTTGGTGAAACAGGCGTTGAGCAAAACCAGTTGCACGTGACTGTTGTAGAGAGCGAATACGTCTGTCAGTCCCTGTTGGTCTACCATCCTTCCGCACCCGTTCATTCCTCCGAGAATGATCCTGTGTTGCTTGCTTCCGTGCCCGCTGAAGTGAACTATGTGCGGCCGGAATGTGAGCAGCAGTCGCTGTAGGTCGCCGGGCCGGGTGGCCGGACAGTTAAAGAGTTCAAAACGTTTACGATATGGACCTTCATGAAGTCGCTGGAAGATCTCTCTGGCTTCTTCGTCAACCAGAATGCGGCTGTTGGTCCATGGACTTGCTGATAAGAATAGTATTCTGATCTTTTCCGTCATCTTCGTCCTCCAAGTAGTTCGTGTAAATGACTTCTATATGGACGGGCGCAGAAACTGCGCAGATCTCGTCACTTCAAGCGAAAAATTTTTTGAAACTAATCAGGCGGGAACTAGTGGTGTTTGAATTGTGCGAGCACGACCAACAGGTCGTTTTTGCCGCGCGGGATAGCTAACTGGCTCTCTTTGTAGTGATAAACCGTGACCTTATGTTCGAGTTGTTTTGTTCTTAGAAACTCTTTCACTGCCGTCAGGGTCGGATCAGTCAATCCTCCACCAAAATGTTTGAATGCTTCGAGCTTTGCCGATTCGAGCTCGTTGACAGGTGTGATTGACCAAACCATCCAGAAGTTTTCATCGCCTGCCGAACCTTGGAAGGTGAACCAGTCGGTTTGAATCGTTTGATTTGCACCAAGCGATGCCGAACCATTGTTTGTGCTCTGGTTTGGAAAGATCATTTGGAAGCTAACGTCGTTTTTACCGGGCGGACCTTCCTTCATAACATAGAGGTAGGCAGTCGTCGGCGTAAGTACATTAAGTTGAAACTTGTCACCATTGTCGAATGTCTCTTCACCATTTGATTTGAAAGGTTCCTGGGAGTCTTTTCCGTCTTGAACCATGAGCCAGTAAGTGAAGTGATTGCGGGGAAAACCTGGACCGACACAACACTTATAAATGACAAAGGAAAGTAGTGCCAGAATGAGTAACCCACCAAAAGCTTTTGCAACAATTGAGAGGTCAACTACGCGTTTGGCGGGAGTCAGCAATGCGTCGGCCAACTTGTCCCCAAACTCTTTCGCGTTTCTGTACCGATACTTCGGGACGAACGAAAGCGCGCGGCGTATGATGTGCTGTGCTTTTGTCGACACCTTCTGCGGGAGTTTGCCAACTCCTTTACGCTGGAGATCCAGTAAATCTGGAGTCGACGCTGGATCGAAAGGTTTCCTACCAAAAATCATTTCATATGCGATAACTCCCATCGAATAGATATCGCTGGCCGCCGTGATCTCCTCACCGCGAAGCTGCTCGGGAGACATGTATCCCAGAGTCCCTGCTGATACACCGGTAACTGTGGTTGGCGCGATAAGAGAGTCTTTGACTTTTGCAATCCCAAAGTCTACAAGCACCACCGAATCGGTACCGGTCTTAAGTATGATGTTCTCCGGCTTAAGATCTCGATGAAAGACATCCTTTTCATGAACGTGAGCAAGGGCTGTCCCAATCTGCTTCAGAATCGATGCAGCACGCTTTAGGTCAATCCCGTCTTCCGTAAGTTGCGAGCGAAGCGTTTCACCTTCAACGTACGCCATGACGATATACGGTCTGTCGTCGGGCAACTTGCCTGTATCCAGCACACGAACAACATTCGGATCATTCATGCGCAGCAGTGCTTCTACTTCCTGTTCGAACTTCTGAAGCGCATATTGATCCTGGACCAGCGTATGCGAAAGAACTTTTATGACGACAGCGTAGTTTTGAAGGTTGAGAGCACGAGCGAGGTAGACGTGACTCATGCCGCCCGCACCAAGTTCCTTTTCAACAAAATAGCGTTCGCCAATCGTCGTCCCTACGAGATCACCAGGCGCAGAATTTATTTCGAGAACTGGAGCTTTAAGAATGTCATCGGATAAATCGTTCGCCTTAAGGAGGGAGTTGATCTGCCGCAGAAGTTCAGGATCACCGGCACAGGCATTTTCAACAAACGCACTGCGTTCAGACTTAGGCTTCGCAAGGGCTTCGTGATAGATGTCCTGAAGTTGATCCCAGTTTGACGGCTTCATTCAGTTGTCTCCTGGGCGGGAGTCGGGCGGCAAACTAGAGGTGGTGGTGCGTTTGAGCCTTAGTTGCGGGCCGCATTCTATACACCGGTGTCACCTCTGACAATAGTTAATGGACCTAAATGTAATG
>OBKT01000005.1_pt1 | contig 24094 bp, 16 predicted proteins | sample 1519771 | NCBI WGS metagenome assembly OBKT01 (sample SAMN00737777, study PRJEB22531) | soil metagenome | reverse complement strand
TAAACTGTCGTTACATTTAAGCGATGAAGGAGATTAATAAGGATACGGCCGAGGCGTTCCAACCTCTGAGCTCATGACTGCCACAACTTTATTCGTGTCTCAGCGCCACTAATGGATCGATCTTTGTCGCCCGTCGGGCCGGCAAACAACACGCAACGATGGCAACCACTGCCAACAAAATCGGAGCGACGATAAATGTGATCGGATCAAGTGCATTCACTCCAAACAGCAATGGTGTCTTGCCCGGGCCAACTTCTGATAGAGAAGCTCCAACCACGCGGGTAAGTGCAAATGCGCCCAACAGACCAAGCGATACACCCGCAAGAACAAGCAAAGAGCAGCGACGCAGGACCAGCCACATGACGTCACTCTGTAAAGCGCCCAAGGCCATACGCACTCCCATCTCACGCGTGCGTTGGACCACTCCCCACGAAATCACGCCGTAGATACCAACAACCGCGAGTAACATTGCAACGATCGCGAACGCGCTGAGTAAGATCATCGCAGCTCGCTGCGAGACCACGGCGCGCTGCATCCGATCTTCCATCGTGCGAACTTCATACAACGGAAACTGACTGTCGACAGCATGCACAGCGGCTTGGATTGGTACGCTTAAGCTTTGAGGTTCAACCTGCGTTCGCACAACTAAATACATGCTACTGATGAAATTTTGTGAGATTGGCAAGTAAATATGAAGCGGAGTCTTTTCGATAACTCCCTCCATTTTGACGTCCCCAACAACCCCGACTACTTCACACCACGGTGTCGTCTGTTCGGGCCAACCCTGCTTCAGTCGTTTGCCAATCGGATTCTCGTTAGGCCAGAACCGTCGCGCCATCGTTTCATTGATTAAAACAACCTGGGGCGCCTTCTCTGTGTCTGCTTCCGTAAAAACCCGGCCCTTCAACAATGGAATTCGCATTGTTTTGATGTATTCAGGGCTGATGGGATTGAACTCGGCATGCGGAATTTTCGCGCGACTCGGTACGGGCTGATCTCCAACAATAAATATCGATCCCCATTGCGATCCTTCGATCGGCAAAGAGAGTGTGAACGCGGCGGATTCGACACCCGGAATAGCCTTGACGTTAGTTAGTACGTCGCGCTGGAAAGATTGTAGTTTGGTGGTGTTATATTTCGGATCCTGAACATCGAGCCGCATGGTGAGCAGGTGATCCGATTGGAATCCAGGATCGACGTGGGCAATCTTGTACATGGTGCGGGTCATCAGGCCGGCGCCAGTTACCACCATTAAGGCAAGAGCAATCTCAGCCACTAACAAGCCGTCAAACAGACGGCGACGCAAAGGCCCGGAGGTCGACGATCGTTGACTGAACACCATGGCAGGTTTAGTGCGCGTGGCAGACCATGCCGGCAGAAGTCCAAACATCAAACCGGTTAACAGAGTTATCCCCGCTGTAAACATCAACACGCGTCCACTCAATTGCACATCGTCGATGCGCGCCAGGTTCGGTGGGGCCAGCTTGATCAATGCTGACAATAGCCAGCGCGCACAGAGGATTCCCGCCGCGCCCCCCAGCAGCGACAGCAGAAGACTTTCATTCAACATCTGGCGAATCAGGCGACGACGTCCAGCTCCCAGCGCCATTCTGATCCCCATCTCCTGTTCCCGAACGAGCGCACGTGCAATCGACAGATTGGCGACGTTGACACACGCGATGAGCAAGACAAATCCAACGGCACCCATCAGGACCAGTAACGTCGAGCGCACTTCGTGAACGATCATCGATTGCAGGGAACGCGCGTATGCACTGGCCCCGCTATTTGTATCCGAATGCTCTTTCGACATTTGAACCGCGAGTTGTCGCATCTCAACGTCGCTCTGACTCGCCGAAATTCCCGGTTTCAGTTTGGCAATTGCTTGGAGCCCCATATAGTTCTCGCGGTGGAACCATGCGGAATTGGGGACCAACCAACCGCCCAGTGGCGCCCAAACATCAGTCTTTTTAACGAATTCAAAACGAGGGGGCATTACACCGATCACCCAATAGTCGTAGCCTCCGAGATTTAGGGTCCTTCCCAAAATGTTTGGATCCGAGCCGAACGTTGTCCGCCAGAGGGAATCACTGATGAGTACAGCCGTCCCCACAGGTGTGAACTTCTCCTCCTCCGCAGTGAAAGTTCGACCGAGCTGTGGTTGAACTCCGAGAATGCGGAAATAGTTTCCAGTGACTTCTTGTCCGATCAAACGTTGTGGACTGCCCATGCCAGATAGGTTGAATGTATCGAATCGATAACCTGCAATTTCCTCGAACGAGTTTGCACGCACTTGCCAGTCTTGAAAGTTAAGCAGGGAAACGCCAATCTCCGTGCCCTCTTTGGAGATCTCATTGATCACGACGAGTCGATCGGCGTCCGGAAATGGCAGTGGATTCAGAATGACGGCGTTGACAAAACTGAAGATCGCAGTATTAGCGCCGATACCTAGTGCGAGAGTGATAACTACCACACACGCAAACCCCGGATTCTTGCGCAACATACGCAGCGAATATTTCAAATCCTGGTAAGTTTCGCTGAGCATATGAGTCTATACTCCGATCGTTTTTTCGTTAACGAAACAAACTAACGACTACGACGAGACGGCCAAGGAAGAGGTAGATTGGCTGGGAGGCAGGGACTCGAACCCCGATAGCCAGATCCAGAGTCTGGAGTCCTACCATTGGACGACCTCCCAGCAGCGGAATTTGAATTTACGTATCGGGCTCCGCGTTGTCAACCGAGCCCACAATCACTCACATCATGGTCCATTCAAAACTAAATGCTTGAACTTAGGTGTGCGGAAGAGGCACAATGGTCCGCGTAGTATCGGTTTGCGGCACACACCTATCGAAAACAACGACAACTGCTCCGTTGATGACTGAACACGAAGACGAGATTGCACAATACCGCCTGAAGCTCGAGGAGACTGCTGCCCTCGTTGCTCGCATTCGTCACGAGATTAATAACCCACTTACGGGCGTCCTGGGCCAGGCCCAGCTCTTGTTGCGGGAAGATTTGAGCGAGCGATCACGCAAGCGAGTGCAAACGATCGAAGACCTCGCTCTGCGCCTTCGCGATGTGGTGGCCCAGTTACGAGAAGTGCAACGTTCCGGCAACGACAGCGAGGAAGATCAGTAGCAGGGGCAGGTCTGCTCCTGCACACTGTCCCTGTCAGCTCTTGATCGTTACCTTCTTTTCTTCGTCAACGTACACTTTGATCTCAGTGCCCGGTTTGATGACCGCGTTCTTTCCCTTTTTCAGAAACCCTAATGGACCAAAAAGCACGACGAGTGCGACTGTCGTTCCCGTCTTGTCATCGCCTTCTTTGCCTTTTGTCGAGCGAAGCTTGAGTTTTTGATTGTCCACTGTCATCGCGGACTCGACGCGGATGCCCAGCGATCCACCTCTTCCCATCATTCCCGCTTTTTTCGCCTGCGCAACGATGCCTTTCACGAGACTGTCTTTTGCAATCACGACCTGGCCATCTACTTTCACATCCTGCGCGACCTTGAACGTGAGTGGATCACCTTCTGCCGCCGTCTTACTCGTGATCTCATCGATCGTGACGACAAGAAACTCGGTTCCATCAGCGATAACTTTTACATTCTCTGCCGGTGGATCCTGATTCCTGCTGGCTGTTGCGATGCTGGGAGTAACGATGCTGATCAGCACCAGTAACATCACGACAGTCTGAAACCGCTTGGAGGAATAGATAGTTTTCTGCATCGGGTTAGTCTCCTGGGAGAGAGGGTTGATATTTGCCGCCCGGCAAAGCAGCGGAGTTGTTGGTGAGCAAACCCCTTGAACTACAACGACACCGTTTCTTCTTCAGGTGTCTCGACGAGATAAGGACTGACGAATGCTGGTTTCTCTTCTGCGTCTTCTGCGAGCACTGCCTGTATCACCGGCAAACTGAGAGAGTGTTTGGTTGTCTGCAACGGCACAGGTTTACCGGCGGCGTAGACTTTGTGACGCCCGTGCTCTTCGTACCACTCGGCGAGGTTCGCGGTCTTATGCATGTTCTCGATGATCTGCCGCCAGCCGACGCCGGTGTTGTAAGCGCAGAATGAAATTTCGCCTTCCTGAGTGCCGTAAGGAATCACGCACATCTCAGTGCGGCGGAAGTCGTAATTGAAAAGATCCTGGAACCACATGCCTTCGACGCAGAGCACGCGCCAGTTGTCGGCAGCGTCGGTGTGCTTCTGGGCCACCCGGGCCATCCGATCATTGCGATCGGAGTTGGAGTTTGTTGACGAAGGCTTGAAGAGATTGATGATCTGCGAAATCGGAAACCCCTGCGGCGCTTTTTCGGCGTTGAAGTTTCGCATGATCGCCATGCCGAGCTGCGCGTACGAGAGTTTGCGCCCGCGCGCAGTGTCGGTGATGACGGCCACGTCCTTCATGAACTGTTCGTAGTTGAAAAACTCGAACAGCGATCTGAATTCGCCGGTCTGTTTATTCACTACGAGCAACGTGAAGATGCCGCAGTTTGGATGACAGTTACACGACGACCAGCCCCACGGAGCATCAGCGCCCTGCAACATGTCCATCACGCTCGTGAAAGCTGAATAGGACGACAGCGGGAACCAGTCGCGCAGGGGTTGAATGTGTCCGCCTAACTGGTTCTTGAGATCGTGAGTCATGCCGGCGAGCGTGTAACGCCACTTCTTGCGCAACTCATCCGAGATGTCTTCATCGCGTCCGGTAAAGGAAACCGGTTGGAACGCGATCGTCTGGACCTTGTCGATGTTCTTCGCGGCGAAGTCGACTATCTGACCGATACCGTCGTTGTTGATGCTGTTGACGATCGTGACGACGAGCGTGACTTTGATACCAGCTTCAGCGAGATTCTCGATCGCGCGCAGCTTGACGTCGAACAAGTTGCCGACACCGCGGTGCTTGTTCTTCTCTTCGCTGACACCATCAAACTGTAAATAGACGCCGTGCTGTCCAGCAGCCTTCGCGGCTTTGCAAAACTCGAGATCTTCAGCGAAGCGAATGCCGTTAGTCGCGGCGAGTATGCGATAGAAACCGATCTTCTTCGCATACGCGACGGCTTCGAGATAATAAGGCGAGAGCGTCGGCTCACCGCCGGAGAAAAGAATGATGACTTGTCGTCGCGGTTTGAAAGAGACTGCGCGATCGAGAATCGCTTTCGTGTCTTCAAACGTCGGCTCGTGAACGTACCCAACCTGGTTCGCGTCCATGAAGCACGGATTGCACATCATGTTGCAGCGATTGGTCAGGTCGACAGTTAAAACTGCGCCGCGTCCAAACTTGATATTCGAAGTGCCGTGACGGTGTACGTCTTTGTCTTCGGCAGCGCGGAAGTCGCGACCAAAGAAGAGCGACTCGATGCGTCGCAGAAATTCCGGGTCGGTCGACATCACATCTTCAAACTGTCCGTGCTTTGGACAGTCTTTGCGCATCACGACCTGGCCGTTATCTTCGACGATCTGAGCCTTGATCTCGCCGGGATGCTCGTACATCAAAGTGTCGAGCGGAACCGAGCCGGTGATCACGGCATTGCGAACTTCTTTAACGCAGGTTGGACAAAGACTATCGGTCTCGCGCGGGAAGCCGAGTGGCGGAGCAGTGCGTTCGTAGGATTTGAGCAGTGGGCCAGGCGCCCAGTTCGGGCGAATCGCTTCGCCTTCGGGCAGTCGCCGGTTAACGGACTGAAAAGCTCTCCAGGCGACATCGGAGAGACCGGAAATGAGGCGGGAGCTCTTTACTCCCGAAAGCTTACTCTTTTCGGCTTCCCCACGGCGAAACTGGTCACTAAACAAAGGCTTTTCGTCTCCTAATACTCAAAAACAGCAAGAACAGTCGAGCATCATAAACAGGATTTGCAGGATCCACAAGACGCGATTATCCTGAAAATCTTGTAAATTCAGTGAATCCCTGTCAAAAATGGCAATTCATCCCACAGCCGTCATCGAGGATAACGTCGAAATTGGCCCAGATTGTGAGATCGGAGCCTATGCCGTAATCAAACGGTTCACCCGGATCGGGGCCCGGAACCGGATTTTTGAGCATGCTGTAATCGGCGGCGAACCGCAGGATGTGAAGTTCAAAAACGAGACCAGCTACCTCGAAATCGGCGACGACAACATCATCCGTGAGTTTTGCACTTTTCACCGGGCCAACGGCGAAGGACTGACAACTCGCATCGGTTCCCGAAACTTTTTTATGGTCGGCGTTCACGTCGCACACAACTGTGTTATTGGTGACGACAACATATTCGCTAACGAGGTCGCGCTCGCCGGGCATATAACGATCGAGGATCATGTTTTTCTTTCCAACAATGTCGGCGCGCACCAGTTTGTGCGTATGGGCCGTTACGCGATGATTGGTGGCAAGTCGAAGATCGTACAGGATGTGTTACCGTTCTTCATCACTGACGGTAATCCGGCGCGCGTGCGCGGTGTTAATAGCGTCGGACTACAACGCGCAGGTTTTTCTGAAGATGCGCGGCGCGCGTTAAAGAATGCGTACAAGATGCTGTTCAGATCGAAGACGCCGGTCGCCGAGGTTTTGGAACAGTTGGCCCAGGTTGATAACGAACATGTCACGCACCTGGTAAGTTTTATTCGTGACTCAAAACGCGGATTCATAAGATGACAGTTGAAGAACTCGCCGAGATCGTGAGTGGTCGCGTTGCCGGCGATCCGGGAACACAGATTGCGCGGATTGCCGACCTGATTGACGCGGATGAGGGCGAGATTGCGTACGTTGAAAAAGATACTGCTGCCGAGAGTAAGGCATCTTGCCTGATTGTGCGTGACGCCGCGAAGTTTCCGGAACGTACGGTTATCGAAGTTGCAAATCCAAAACTCGCCTTCGCACTCATTGGCGCTGCACTTCATCCGCCGCCGCGTCGAGAGCCAACGATTCATCCGTCAGCAGTCGTTGCTGAAACTGCGGACATCGCTCTGACGGCTTATGTTGGACCAAACGTTGTTGTGGGTGAGTACGCACACGTCGGCACTAACACGAGGCTCGAAGCGGGCGTGGTGCTGGGCGCCAATGTCACTGTTGGCGATGATTGCGTGTTGCATCCGAACGTTGTGCTGTACGACGGAGTCTCAATCGGGAACAACGTGATATTGCATGTCGCTGTGTGTCTCGGCGCGGATGGTTTTGGTTACGTGCGTCATGATCTCGGCTACCAGAAGTTTCCCCAGATCGGAACGGTGGTGATTGAAGACGACGTTGAGATTGGCGCGCACACGTGTGTGGACCGCGCGGCGCTCGGGCGCACGCGGATCGGTCGCGGCACGAAGCTCGACAACATGGTCCATGTGGGCCACAACTGTGACATCGGCGAACGCGTCGTGATTGCAGCGCAGACTGGGATCAGCGGCAGTGTGGTAATCGAAGACGACGCGGTGATTGGCGGTCAGGTTGGGTTTGGCGATCACACGCGCGTGCAGAAGGGCGCGATCATCGGTTCGAAAGCGGGAATCTTACCGGGAAAAATCGTGCGACCGGGCGTGTGGTGGGGAATACCCGTCCAGCCGCTGGATCAATACAAGCGCATGAACGCGCACATGAATCGTCTGCCGGAGATGCGCGAAGAGATTAAGCGCCTTCAAACGGAAGTCGAGGAGCTACGTGAAAAAATTAGCCACGGGTAACGCAGATTAATCCGGATTTTATTCCGTGTAATCCGCGGCTAAAAATTCAATGATTCGTTCTGCGGCGCGTCTAGAGGCTCCCGGCTCTCCGAGCTTGTGAGCGACGTTTCGCAAATTGGCGCGCATCACTCGGTTTGTCTCGGGTTCAAGCAGTTTCACAAGTTCACGAGCCAGATTCTCACCATCTAACTGGTCCTGCATCAGTTCTCTGGCGATCTCTCTGCCGGCCACCAGATTCACCAGCCCGTAGTGTGGCACCGTGATCAAACTACCAAGAGTGTGCCAGTTGATTGTTGACTCTTTGTAAACTATCACCATCGGCGTTTCGAGTAGTGCCGCCTCGAGTGTTGCCGTGCCGCTCGCGATTGCGGCTGCATCCGAAGCGGCCAGCGCCTCGCGTGTTTGTCGCTCGAGCAGTTTGACTTGAGTCGCCGTAATCGCGCGAACCTCCGCGATAGTACGGCTGGGTGCGACCACGACAACAGATTGCACTTCAGGCCGCGCGTTGTGAAGTCGCACGATCGCATCGAGCATCGGCGGCAGGATTCGGTGTAACTCCTTGTGACGACTACCCGGCAGAAAGGAAACAATCGGTCGCGAAGGATCGAGATCGTTACGACGACAAAACTCTTCGCGGTCATATCGCGCTTTGACTTCGCCCGACAACGGATGGCCCACAAAGGCAACGTGATCGACACTGTGGTCCTTATACCAATCGACTTCGAACGGAAGAATCGAAAGCAACAGATCCACGTCGCGTTTGATCTTGTTCACGCGGCGAGGACGCCACGCCCAGAGTTGCGGACTGATGTAATAAATAACTTTCAAACCGCGCCGGTGTAGTGCTGAAGCGAGACGCAGGTTGAACTCGGGCCAGTCAACCAGTACGACGGCGTCCGGCGCTCGTTCGATTGCTGCCGCTTTGAGTTGACGAAAGGCGCGCAAAAATTTTGGAAAGACTCGTCCGACTTCGACGATGCCCATGATCGCGAGTTCGTCGGAGTTGACGATTGTTTCGACACCCGCGTCGCGCATCAACGGACCGGTTGCGCCGAAAAGATCGAGGTCGGCATCTGCGCGCAGCGCTGTGACCAGCGCGGCCGCGTGAGCGTCTCCCGAGGGTTCACCGGCAACGATCATCAGTTTGTGGCGTTTCGGCACGGCGCGGATGATAACAGACCACTATTATTATCTCTGCGGTCTCTGCGGCCCTCTGCGTTCTTTGCGTGAAAAGGATTTTTCAACGCAGAGGATGCAGAGATACGCAGAGAAGCGCTGAGATGTGCTAGCATCCACCCGCCCCTATGATCCGTTTTGTTCTGGGAACAATAATTCTGGTCATTGCCTGCCAGGCAGTATTCGCGCAGCAACCAAACCCGGTCGATCGGAAAGTCGCCAATCCGATGACCGACACTCCCAACGTCAATCCACTAAATACAGATCAACCGGTGCAGCGTCGTCCACCGACGCAGAACGGCGTAACCGGAACCAGCACCGACGAGATTACCGTCACCGCAAGCAAACAAAGCGCGGAAGGACCTGAAAACGCACGCATCGTTCATTACGAGGGAAACGTCGATATCCGCATCGGCACTTATCGTCTGCAAGCAGATAAGGTCACTGTTTACGAAGCTGACAATCGAGTGGTCGCGGAGGGCAGCGTCGTTTTCGATCAGGCGGATCAACAACGCATCACCGGTTCGCGCGGCGAGTGGAACTATCGCACGAAGACCGGTTACTTCGTCGACTCAACCGGTTTCACAAACCAGACGCAGGACGGCACGCGAATCTATTTCACTGCCGATCGCGTCGAGAAGATCAGTCTCGACACGATCGTTGCCACGAACGTGCAGATCACGGCTTGCGATGAAGACGTTCCGAAGTGGAGTTTTCACGCGAGCAAGACGCGCATCAAGACCGGCGATCGCGTTTACGTTTACGGGCCAAAGCTGAAACTGAAAGACGTTCCGGTGTTTTACCTGCCGTACGCGTCGGTATCGATCAAGCCGCGCGACCGCGCCTCCGGTTTTTTGACGCCGACGTTTGGTGGTTCGGGCGCGAAGGGCGCGCGGCTCTCGACTGCGTACTATCAAACGCTCGGTCGCTCCGCTGACTTCACATTTCGCAGCGATATCTACACGGCGCGCGGCCTCGGCTTTGGCGGCGACCTGCGCACGCGCGCCAACTCGCGTTCGTATCTCAACTTCGGTTTCTATGCCGTCAAGGATCGAATCTTTGGACCAGAAGCCGACGCCGCGCATCCGGATCAGGGCGGGTCGAGTCTTTACGTCGATGGTGTCCACTACTTCAAGAACGGCTTTATCGCTGTCGCCGACGTCAACATCACTTCAAACCTCGCGTTTCGCCAGGTCTTCTCCGACAACATTCAACAGGCGATCTCGCCGGAAGAGACTTCGCAGGTCTTCATAAACAAAGATCACGACGAATACAGCTTCAACTTTCTCGCACGCACGCAGGTGACCTCGTTGACGAATGCGCGTATTCGTATTCGCCAGTTGCCGAGTATCAGCATCGACAAGCGACCGGGCATCGTGAGTTTCTTCAAAAGTCTGCCGCTCTATTTTTCTTTCAGTGGATCCGCGGACGGCGTGAGCCGCAAGGAGACGGTTGAAGATGCGGTGCAGTTTGTGCGTGACGTCGGCGGCAATCCGATCATCTCGCCGTCGATCGTGCAGCGACTCGATTTCTTCCCGCGCTTCGAATTGCCGTTGAACTTTGCCGGTTGGACCATCACTGCATCTGGCGCCGGGCGCGCGACTTTTTATTCCAACTCGCTGGATCCAAACACGCGCGATGTGCTGAGTCGCAACATCACTCGCAGTTATGGCGAGTTTGAACTCGATGTGCGGCCGCCCGCATTTGCGAAAGATTTTCATCGTGGCGACAGGTTTTTCTTTCGTCATGTGATCGAGCCTTATGTGATCTATCGAAAAATTTCAGGGATCAACGACTTCGATCGCATCATTCGTTTCGACTACACCGACGCCATCGCCGACACGAACGAGTTTGAATTCGGGATCGCGAATCGCTTCTTCACGCGCCGCTCGACTGAAAACGTCAGCGACGCGCGCGTGAAGGAAACTGAAGGAGAGAACGCGCCGCTGCTCTCGAGTCAGCCTTATGAAGCGCTCACGATTACGCTGCGCGGTAAATATTTCTTCGATCCGTTTTTTGGTGGTGCTTTGATTACGAATCAGCGGAACCAGTTTTATCCACTCAATACGCTCTCGGGATTTGTTTACGGTGGAATACCGCGACGCTTTTCACCAGTGAACGTTGACGCGCGCTATCGCCCGCGACGGGATCTGTTCGTCGACTTCAGAACGGACATCGACACGAATGGTCATGGCATGCGTGCGATATCGACGACGTTCGGTCTTTCACGATCGACGATTCAGATCTTTCAGAGTTTTTATTACACGCGTGCGATTGCGTTGAGTCCGGACCAGGTGAGTTTGGCGGATCCGCGTGGTTTTGAAGCGGGAACTGTGCGCGGTTCGCAGTGGAGTCCTTCGGTGTTTCTCGGCAATCGCGATCGGGGATTCTTTGGTGGCGCGTCGTTCTTTTTCGATTTTCAGAAGCGACCGGGACGCGGCGACAGTTCTTTGATCAGTTCGACAGTGACACTCGGACACGCCTGGGACTGCTGCGCTGCGACGGTCCAATTTTCGAGTTTCAACGTCGGCCTGCGCAAAGAAAACCGCGTCGTCTTCGCCTTCCGTCTCAACGGCATCGGCAGCTTCGGCACCGAACAGATCGGCCAGCGCGGCCGATAGGTCCGACTTGTCCAATAGGATCTATACGTAGAATTCAATCCCTGTTATATTCTCCCCGTCCTGCATGGTCCTTAGCGATTAACCCATCGATAGGTTCATATTATGAAAATTGCTCCACCCCCTGACGCTGTTTCGAGGAGGCGTGCGCGCACTCGCATCGCCCTCACCTTCCTGGCTTGTGTTGGCCTTATCGCGCTGTTCCTGTTTCAGTTCCCCTCGCGCTCGCGCGCCGTCCAAACACAGCCGAGACAATTCAAATCTTTGCGCGGCGCCTTCGTGCCGGGCGAAATCCTCGTTCGTTATCGCAACGAAGAAACAGCGCGACTCAAAACCGGCCGCATCGTGCTGCCGACCCGAAGCGGCGAACAGTTACCGGCTGACGTGGAACGTTTCGATCGTTCCGGACTCGTTAAGGGCCTGAGAATGGCCCGCGTTTCTGCTGAGAACACGTTCAAGGCCATCGCTGCTCTGAAACGCCAGCCCGACGTTCTTTATGCTGAACCCAACTACATTGTGCATAGCGCCGGTGTTCCGAATGACCCGCTCTTCGGGAATCAATTCGGTATGACTAAAGTGGGCGCGCCGCAAGCGTGGGATGTCACACAGGGCAGCTCGGATGTTGTCGTTGCCGTCATCGATACCGGTATCGACATCAATCATCAGGATCTCGCGGCTAACATTTGGACCAATCCTTCTCCGGGTTCAGTGACAGGTATCCAAGGCGATATCAACGGCTACAACTTCTTCGCCGATAACGGCACCGTCTGGAACGACAATGACGCCGAGAGTCATGCGACTCACGTCGCTGGAATCATCGGCGCTCGGGGTAACAACAGCATTGGTGTCGCAGGCCTTAACTGGAACGTGAAGTTGATGTCGTTGAAATTTTTGGAACCCACGCTCCAAGGCGATCTCGGTAGCATGGGCGATGCGATCAGGGCCTGCGGATATGCGGCGGAGATGCGACGGCTTTGGGAAACTACCGGTCACACAAAAGGCGCCAACGTGCGCATCATCAACGCAAGTTTTGGCGGCGACAGGTTCTCGCACTCATTTCTGGATGCGATCAATGAACTTAACAATCGTGAAATACTTTTTGTAGCTGCGGCCGGAAACTTTGGAGATGCACATCAGGAGTTGAATAACGACAAGGTTCCATTCTTCCCTGCAAATTACGACGCACCGAACGTCATCGCTGTCGGTGCCACTGACCAGAACGATCAGCTCGGAAATTTTTCACATTTTGGACCAACTACCGTTGCGCTTGGCGCGCCTGGAGTATCCGTTCTCAGCACTACACCACCCTGCGTGCGTGTCAATGTTGCGTGTGCCCCGGACTTTCCTGATCCGTTTACTTCCACTGAGGATACCTACACGAACTTCAACGGAACTTCGATGGCTGCCCCTCATGTCTCCGGCGGCGCCGCACTACTCTGGGCGAAAGATCCGAGTCTCACTGTCAACCAGGTCAAACAACTGTTGATACTCAACGGAGATGTTGCGCCCGGCCTCGCAGATAAGACGTTGACGGGACGACGACTAAACGTCTTCAAGAGTCTTCAGTCATTACAGGAATCGGACGGCATTCCGCCCAGCGCAGTCTCGAACATCCACATTAATTTCCAAACTGGAAGAACCGTCAATCTCGGCTGGACTGCCGCCGGCGACGATGGAATCGGTGGTCCAGCCGCGGCGCTTTACGAAGTGAGCTTCGTTGATGGCGTGACGGATAAGGAGACTCTGTTGAAAGGCGTGGTTCCCGCTACGCCCGGCACACCACAAAACGTTCAAGTCACGGTACCTTTACAGCACACGTCCGGCTTCATCAAAGTGCGTTCTTTCGATAACAAAGGGTTGACGGGAAACGTCACTGTCGCTGTTCCAGTTACGGTGTCTTCGTTAGATGGTGATCCTTATACAGTCACCAAAAACTCTAACAACACCACGCTTACAACTGGCGGTACTCGCATGGCCCTCGAGGAAGATGATAATTATCTCCCGATTTTTCTGCCCGGCGGCTTCACCTTTCCATTTTTCGGCCAGAACTATACGAAGGTAACGCTCTCAACCAATGGCAACATCTATTTTTCCGACCCGCCTCGTCGCGCCTTTCCGCTACAGCCGGGCAACTTCGCCGACGATCCGCCCGGGTCACCGCTGTTCCTTGCCGGCTATCAGATGATCGCCGGACTCTGGGCCGACTTGGATCTGACGACTTCCAGGCGAGCCGACGCTGGCGTGTATGAAGTGCAGGGCTCGAACAAAGTCACGTATCGCTGGCAAGCGATGCCATTCGATTGCAATCCATGCTCTCCAGTTAACTTCGAGATCGAGCTAAATGCCGACGGCACGATCCGGACTCGCTATGGCACGGGCAACACCGATCTCGTTCCGACGGTTGGAATCAGCAACGCAGAGCACGATGCTTATCTCATTGATACTCATTCTTCGCTCGAAGATGCGATTAATCTCACGAACGCGCCGGAAGTGACATTCGCTCCGAAAAGTCCGTGGAGTGCAGCCGTTCTACCGGGTACTGGAGTTGAATTGAAGAGCTGGCAGAATATGGGACACACGTTTGTCTACGCAAAGCTCACGTTTCCTGACTCTGGATTCCGGGTGAGTAACTGGGGGACGCCGACGCGCGCCGGCAACATCTTCGCGAGTGATGCGTTAGTCGAGCGCTTTAATGGACAGTCACTCCCAGCGCTCAGCAGCACCGCGCAGATCTGGGATCTCGGAGCACTCGATCCAGCCGACTACACCTTTGTCTTCAGGAACTCCGGTACTACCGTCAAGATACTGAACTTCACGGTGAGTGCGACGCCGCCGCCGCCAAATCCGATCGATGATGCGCGCGAGTTTGTCCTTTGGCAGTATCGCGACTTTTTGCGGCGCGAACCTGATCTTCCCGGCTGGGACCACTGGACCGGCGAGATCACGGAATGCACTGACGTGACCAAACGCCGTCCTGGTGAGACAGAAGCGCAGTGTGTCGAACGCAAGCGTGAAAACACGAGCGCTGCGTTCTTTGTGTCGCCGGAGTTTCAGGGCATGGGCTATTTCGTCTTGCGCGTGTATCGCGGGTCGTTGGGCCGCATGCCATTCTTTGGTGGAGGAAATGGCGCTAGCGATGAGTTCACACGCGATACGGTGACGGTATCGCAGGGTATCGTCGTTAACGATGCGCTCGCGCCCGATGTGATGAATGCCAACAAGCAGGCGTTTGCAAATGCGTTTGTGACGCGGCCGGAGTTCCGAGCGATCTACGACAACTTGAACAACACGCAATACGTCGACAAGCTGTTTCAAACTACAGGTGTGACGCCGAGCACATCGGATCGTCAGGCGTTGATTGATGGCTTGAACGGTGGTGGTGAGACGCGAGGCAGCGTGTTGTTCAAGGTGGTGGATGGAACTACGACCGGCGCCGGCGGTGGGTTGACGTTCAATACGACCTACGGTAAGGCGTTTTACGACGGCCTGTTCAATGCGGCGTTTGTGCAGATGGAGTACTTCGGTTATCTGCGGCGAGATCCCGATATTGACGGTTACAATTTCTGGCTTGGGAAGTTGAACTTTTTTGGCGATTGGGTCAACGCGGAAATGGTCAAATCGTTCATCAAGTCGCCGGAGTACCGAGCCCGTTTCGGCGCGCCATGAGAATGTAGTGTTCGAACCCGATCGGGTCAGTACCACCCCTTACTCCAGATGGTACTGACCCGAGCTCCGCAAAGTCACCTGTGCTCACCTTCTAATTGCTCAATTGCTATCCATTTTTCTATACTTATCAGGGCAACGCATTCCGTAGCCTCTGCTTCTTAAGTGCGCCCTCGCCGGAGTAAAAAACGTAGAGGTCAAGCCGTCTCCGACGTTCTGTAGACAATCAAGAGTCAGCTCACCCAGTAGATAAGGTGTGACATGAAAAAGAAGAAAGCGAATCTGGCTAAGTCCGCCAAAAGATTCCCACGCTCGCCAGTGCTGATTATCACCGCCATAGTTGTAGTGGTCGTCGCGGCAATCACCGTTGTTTCGCGACAATCGGCCCAAGCGACAAAGGCGCCACAAAAGGAGGCGACTCCAATGGCCAACGCGAACAACAAATATGCCACAGTCAAAGTGGCCGGCCAGGAGGTTCCACTCAATAGTCAGGGCCAGATCAGACCATTGACGCAAGAGGAAGCTCAGAAGCTGGCGGAGGGTCTCAAAGGCATGCTGAACAAGTCGTCAGAGGGACTTGTTGAGGAACAGCATCCCGACGGCTCAGTGACGGTGGACCTTCAACGCCGTTTTCAGAGTGTGACTGTCGCTCGTGAAAACGACGACGGCACCATCACACAATCGTGCGTCGACAATCCGCGCGCGGCCGGAGCTTTCTTTGGCATCGATCCGAAGTTGATTGAACGCGACCGCGCCAGAACCCAACCCAACCCTCAGTAAGTGATTAAGATCGTGCGTAAAAAGCTTTCAATTTTTTTCGTCCTGGTGGCACTTAGTCTTGTCGCAGCTTCGTCTGCCTCAGGGCAGGCCACCATCATAATTACCAATGGCGATCAATCTGGAGTTGGATTTAACGACCCGACACCGGTGTCACCGGTAGGTGGAAATAACGGAACAACTCTGGGCCAACAACGCCTGAATGCCTTTCAATTCGCCGCAAATATTTGGGGCGCCACGCTGAATAGCACACAAACAATTACTGTGTCAGCGAATTGGGAGGGGATGCCCTGCACCTCAACTAAAGGCACTTTGGGAGCGGCCGGACCAACGAGTGTTGCTCGCGATTTTGCGAACGCGCCTTTCACGGGCACCTGGTATCCCGTTGCTCTCGCCAACACCCTGAGAGGCAGCGATTTAAACCCTTCCAGCCCGGAAATCACGGCAACGTTCAATCTAAACGTAGGTACATCCGGCTGCATCCAGAATGCTCATTGGTACCTGGGGTTGGATAACAATCATGGATTTACCGGTATCGATTTGGTTTCAGTTCTTCTCCATGAACTCGGCCACGGTCTGGGATTCCTAACCTTCACGGATGAATCGACGGGAGAATTTTTCTCAACTGCATCAACTCCAGCAGGCGTTCCAAGCGTTTTCGACAGGTTCCTGCGCGATAACACGACCGGAAAACTCTGGTCTGAGATGAACAATACCGAGCGTGTCGCCTCGGCAATTAACAACGGCAACCTCGTGTGGACCGGTTCGCAGGTCACGAACAGCGTACCGGGGCTACTCGTCAGCGGCGCAGACTCTTCGAATCGAGTAAGGATGTATGCGCCAAGCCAGGTCGATCCAGGATCATCTGTTTCACACTACGACACGGTTGCTTTACCAAATTTGTTGATGGAGCCGAACATTTCCGGCGATCTTACGCACAACGTTTCTCCACCGAGCGACCTGACGTTGCCTTTGTTAAAAGACATCGGGTGGACTGCTTCGGGTGCGCCAACTCCAACACCGACGCCGACTCCCTCGCCGCCGCCAAACGACAACTTCGCTAACGCGCAGTTAATTGGTGGCTGCTCCGGATCAGTGAATGGTACGAATGCCGGCGCCACGTTGGAACCCGGCGAACCAGATCACGGAAGTAACAATGGAACCCGTTCGGTTTGGTATCAATGGCAATCGCCATTTACCGGCAACATGCATATGGACACCTCCGGAAGTACGACGGCTGGAGGCGGTCCGTTGGATACGGTGATGGCGGTTTATAAAGGAACGGCTGTGAACGCGCTGGGTACGGCACTGATCCAAAACGACGATGCTCAACCCGGCGCGATCTTTACGAGTTCAGTCGATTTTCCGGTAACGATAGGAACCGTCTACCACATAGCTGTCGCGGGATTCAACAATCAGAATTCCGGCGGAGATTTCGGATCCATTACGCTGAACTGGAATAGTCTTGTTTGTTCAAACGGCACGTGGAGTCCGATAGTACTCAACTCGAGCCAGGTTGAGATGAAGAGTTGGAAAGTAGACGGGCGCACGTTTGTTTACGCCAAGCTGACATTTCCCGATGCTGGGTTCCGTGTGAGTAATTGGGGCACGCCAACACGTGTTGGCAATGCTTTCTCCGTGGACGTGGTGGTCGAGCGCTTTAGCGGCGGGGCTGCGCAGGTGATCACAAGTACGGCACAGATCTGGGATCTGGGCGCGATCGCGGCGGGTGACTACACGTTTGCCTTCAGGAACCTGGGGCAAACCGTGAAGACACTGAGTTTCACAGTCAGCGACGTACCGCCCGCAGCAAATCCGATCGATGATCCGCGCACGTTTGTGTTCTGGCAGTACAAGGACTTTCTGCGAAGAGACCCTGATGGACCAGGTTGGGACCACTGGACTGGCGAGATCACGCAGTGTAGTGACCCCGCATTTCGCCGTCCCGGTGAGACGGAGGCGCAGTGTGTGGATCGCAAGCGGGAAAACACGAGCGCCGCGTTCTTTATGTCGCCCGAGTTTCAGAACATGGGCTACTTCGTGTTGCGCGTGTACCGTGGATCGTTGGGCCGTTTCCCATTCTTTGGCGGCACGGGAACTGCGAATGACGAGTTCACTCGGGATGCGGCGACGGTAGGGCAGGGTATTGTCGTCAACAACCAGTTGGCGCCGGACGTGATCAATGCGAACAAGCTGGCGTTTGCAAATGCGTTTGTGACGCGAGCGGATTTCCGCGCGATCTACGATGGCTTGAGCAACACGCAGTACGTTGACAGGTTGTTCCAAACGACTGGCGTGACGCCGAGCGCAGCGGATCGACAGGCGCTAATTGACGGGTTGAATGGTGGCACGCTATCGAGAGGCAGGGTGCTGTTCAATGTAGTGGACGGAACAACGACCGGTGCTGGTGGTGGGCTGACATTCAACACCACCTACGGGCAGGCGTTCTATAACAACTTGTTCAATCAGGCGTTCGTGCAGATGGAGTATTTTGGCTACCTGCTGCGCGATCCGGATCCTGACGGTTATAACTTCTGGCTTGGGAAGTTGAATTTCTTTGGCGACTGGGTAAACGCGGAGATGGTGAAGTCATTCATCAAATCGCCCGAATACCGCTCTCGCTTTGGCGCACCTTAAGATTGAACACGCGCGTTAAGCTTGAACAAGTCAGGAAGAGGGGCTTGCCCACGCGCGTTAAGCTTGTTCTATTCAATGGTCATGAAGATCTCATGAATCTTCTCGGCGATTCTGATGGGCTCCGGGCTGGCATTGCTGGTCCAGGAGCCCATAATTCTTCCCGCGGTTCTCGCTAAATCATAGGCTGATTTGCGCACTCGAAACTGGCGGGCGTTCGCTGCCATGTCCAGCACTGTCTCCACGTACTTCTCAGGATCGTGTTGTTCGCGAAGCGTCCGTAATCCCCTTTGACCCATCTGCGCAAACTGCTCCGGGTTTTTGAGGAAAGCCGACAGGTGAGACTGTATGTCGTCGCGTTCGTGTTCGTGGCGCACGTGGGCCACCGTGTCGCGCGACAAAGTCGCGTACCAGCCAACGTCGGTCACGAGACTCGGCAATGCGTGATACCAAATACGTAACTGGCTTCCCGACGCCTCGCCCATCGTCGGATAGCGCAGGTTGATCGCAAGGTGAGACGTTTGCAGCACCTTGTTCAACTCGTCTTCTGGTGCATAGCCATGTAGTTGGACCACCTCGCCCAGGCCGAGCTTTCGAATCTGGCTGCGCAAATGTCGCCCGTCGGTCAAGTCGCCAAAAATCTCCAATTGAAAAGCATTGCGCTCCGGCATCGCCCCGAGCGCTTCCAGTACAGCACTGAGCCGGCGGTTGCGGCCCATGTGACCAAACATGACGATTCGATATGGCGGTTCGGTCGGACGGAAAAAGCCGTCATTACTTTGAGGCGGAAGCGTGCGCGGCAAAGAGGCCAAGGCTATTGGCCATTGCTTCATCGCCTCGACTTGTTCGAAAGCTTCCGGCGAATGAACCAACACAGCGAGACAGTCTTCGAGGGCGAGCGCCGTGAGTGGGTAGCGTTGACTCATGAAGTCGATATTCACGACGCCGGAGACGAATTCACTTGCGACGCGCAGTCCCTCATCTCCGTAGTGACGCTTCATTTGCGCGAGGTATCCAGCGACATCGCGCCATTGCGCTCGGTACAAACTGTCGAAGAACTGGTGTACGCGCAGGTCGTGCAGGATCACGATTCCCGGATGGCGGCGACTCACCTGCCAAATCGAACCGTGGAAGAGATGATTGTTACCGATGTTGTAGAAGGTTACATCGGCCTTGTGTAACTCCGGCCAACTGATCGCGTAAGGATCGAAGTGGCGAACGCGTGCGACTTGCTCCAGCTCACGATCCCAGTCGCTTTGAGCGGTCCACAACGTGAGTTCGCATTGCCTGCTCAGCGACGGCAGTATGCCGGCGAGATAGTCGTCGGCGATGCTTGTCTTGGCCGGCGGCAGCGGACAGAACCAGTTGATCTTCATGCGAGCAGTTTCTGAACAACGTTGGACCATGAAAGATTGAGACTCGCGTAACGATCGCGCGCAGCCTGACCCCACGTTTTCGCCTGCGCCCGATTCTCCCAAATGAAATCGAAAGCAGCGGCGAGTGCTTCAGGCGTTGGATCTGTGATCAGTCCAGTCGTTTGATCTACGACAAATTCCAGTGGGCCACCTGAATCGCGGCACGTGATCACAGGTTTACTCGCCAGCATCGCCTCGAGAGTTACGTAACCGTAATCTTCATCGACGGGCGGGTAAACAATCGCCAGCGCGCGTGCGTAGCGCGACCGCTTTTCGTCCTCGCTGATGCTACCCAGCCACTCGACACGTTTCTGGACCTTGAGTTTGCGCGCGAGGGATTGCAGCTTGTCCTTGTAATCCGGATGGTCCGAAGTTCCGGCAAAGCTAAGTCGCACCGGATTGCGCGTCACGGCCAGCGCTTCGAGCGCGAGCTCCTGTCGCTTGGGAATGCAAAGTCGACTCGGAAAGAACAAGTAGTCTTCGGCATCGGCGGAGTAAAACTCTCCGGCATTCGGAGGCGGGTGATAAAGCGGCGTGGAATCGATGTCGCAGAATCGCTTGAGACGCTGGGCCACATTGCGGGAGTTGGCAAACACCGCCTGCGCTTCCGGGATCAACCTGCGGTCGGCATGTTCAATCGCGTCGCGCACTTGCGAACCGTTGGGATAGTAAACGAGATCGCTGAGCGCGTGGTCCCAAAGCTCATATGCAGTGCGATGCTGGTGCAAAATCCAGAGCACCTTGTTCGGGTGCGGAATCAGGTAAGCAGGGAAGCGCAAACCGATGAGCCGGTCAACACGCGTGCCCGCAACTTCCGAAACATCGAGCAGACGGCACGCCAAAATGTGATCGAGAATCTTTTCGGGTGGATACCACTTAAAGGGAATCGCGAGTATCTCCGCTTCGTGTCCCGCGTTGCGGAGTGCATCGCGCAGACCTTCCGCGTGAATCTCTGCGCCGCCGCGAATGAAAGGAACCTGGACCGTGGCAATGAGGATTCTCATGGACGGGCTTTCCGGCCTACGATAGCGTAATCCATCGGTCCGTAAAAGTAAGTGTTGAAGCGTTCCGTCAACTCGCTCTCGCCCGCGACTCGAGCCGACTCCCACGGGTGCAAGTTCAGGAGCTCGATCGCTTCAAAGCCACGACTCTCCAGCAGGAATTCCAACAACTCGCGGGGCAGGGGATTGCGATGCGTCGGGTCCATGTAGAAGTAATTACTGCCGACCAGAACATTTTCAGGGTTGGGAGTTTCGAAGATAACGACGCCGCCCGGACGCAGCACGCGTAGTGCTTCATTCAAGAGGGTGACTAAGGTTTTAAGGGGGACGTGTTCGACGATATGGAAACCCGTGATTGCGCCAATGCTTGCGTCGTCCAGCCGTTGGAGATAAGTAAGAAAATCTTCTTCACTGACGTTGAGATCGCGGGCGCGACATTGTTCGAGCTGAATGAGATTCGTGTCGACGCCGCTTGCTTCGATCCCGCCCTCACTCAGAATTTCCAGCCACTCGCCTCGTCCGCAACCAAGATCAACGACGGGCGCCCGGTCTTTGACGTACGGCAGGTAGACTTTGAAACGTTCCTTGATCTCGTCCCGACGCCCACGAAAACGATCTTCGAGCGCCGCGTAGAGTGCGTCGAGCTGATGTGTATCGCCGGAGACATCGGCGGAGATCTGAGGCGTGACATGTGAAAGCGCGTTGATACTGTTAGCCTGAATACTCAATTCCGATCGCGCGTGTTGCAACTGGGCCGAGAATCGCGCGATCGCGGCGGCCGGCGACGGCTCCAGCGCGGCGCGGACGTCGTCCTCGGCTTTTGCAATCGCGGTGCGATGTTCGGAAATAGATTGAGTTAATGCGACCTCGTGTTCGCTGTTTGTTTTCGCGAGCTGTGTGAGCGTGTCTTGCTGTTTTTTTGTGAAGGCCTCCAGGGCGTCGTAACGTCGATCGATCTCACTAAACTGCGCGCTCGCGACGCGTGCGAACTCGGCGTGCTGCCGCTCCATTGCCGATTGTTTTTCCGATAACGTTTCGGCCTGTTTAGAAAACGCAGAAAGTGTTTCTTCTAACCGCGACACGTCGTTGCGACACTCACTGATGCGTGCCGAAGCTTCGTTGATAAAATCCGCAATCTGCTCCTGCTGCGACAAAACATAACTGCCGAACTCGCGCTGATCGCGAATCAAATTTGGCAGCCGCACGAAGGCGATACCGACACGAACTAAGTAACCAAGCAATGGTAGCTGGCCCAGTCGCCTGACCAGTGCCGGGAGCACGAGGCCGTCAACCTGCACTCCTTTGGCTCTTCCTTCCGGTGTGAAACGCAAGGTGGCCAGGAGATCGATCTTATTGACGTTGCCGGAGCGGAGTCCTTTGAGATCGCGCGCGAGCTCTGGTTCGTTGGGCGAACGCTTTAGGACCGCACGATACGCGGCTTGCACAAACGCGCGGTCGTGATAACCCAATAAGTCGTAGATGTGATAGCGATGATTCGAATGCGGTTGAAAGTCGGGCTGAAGTTTGATTTGTGGAAAATTGTTTTCCACTGAGAGTGTTTGCGCAACACGAACCGGCTCGCTTTCGGTCTGGTGCGCCGCCATCGATTCACGGATTACGGCCGCCAGGTGATCGATCTCGAGCCCGGGTTTATTCATGCGCATGGTCGTCTTATCCACAGATTACACAGATTCTATCAATCAATCTGTGTAATCTGTGGATAAAAAAACCCGTGGCCGAATCGCTTCGGCCACGGATCTCCAAAAAGCGCTGTGCTATGTTTCAGAAGCGATTGCGATACTCGGGCGACACGATGAATGCGCGCACCATCTGTGCGTCAACCCAGTTGCCAAAGAAATTCATCTTGCCAAGCCAGTGGTTGTATCCGTCCTGATCCGGATTCCGGCGCAGATAGCCAAGGTATTCCATGAACACGAACACAGTGTTGAACTCTTTGTCGTAGAACTGCTTTCCGTAAGTCGTATCGAATTGCAGCGCGCCGCCGGCAGTAGTAGTCGTACCATCAACCACTTTGAAGACAACGCTTCCCCACTTTGCTTTGTCGCCAGCTTCAGCGATCAACGCATCGCGGTCCGCACTCGAGAGCGGGACACCGGTGGTCTGTGCAAGCTTATCGACAAACTGAGTCGCGTTAAGATTTCCGTAGACCGCCTGAAACTCCGAACGGGTAATGAAAGACTCAACGAACGCGCGCTTGTTCGCATTGATGACGTCTGGCGCAAGCTGGTCGTTCACGACGATACCCTTGTTGACTACTGCTACGTCCTTGATGTAGTCGCTGTACAGTGGTCTGCATGAGGCAGGAAGGTTCTGCGGCACTCCTGGACATTGCGCGCTTTCCAGTCTTCCTAACGTACCCCAGTAAACGCGAATCACAAAGGAGCCCTCGTTCTGGTTTTCAGGCGAAAAGAAGAACGCCGCGGACGTATTCTCGCGCTTGCGATCAATACATAGCGCTTCTGACTCACCGGGCCGGCGATTGTTTATGTCGCTGCACTGGGTGATTTCAGCCGTCCAGTGGGCCCAGCCAGGAGCATCCGGGAAGCGTCGCAGGAAATCGATGTAGTGTTGCGCGGTATAGAAGTCGGCATCATCGATCGTGATCGGTGTGTTCGTGCCGGGCCGCAGGCGCAACGGTTTAACTTTTATATTGCCGTAGAAGAGTTCGGATGGGAGTCCGGGAGTTTCAGTCTCGATTCGAAGTGTCGGCGGGCTCTGCGCGTAAACTGCACCCACTGCAAAAAGCCCTACTAGAATCGCCATTAAGCATTTGCGCATGTATGTTGCTCCTACAAACACTCGGTGGGAATGTCGTCGTTGAATAGAAGTACCTGAGGCTGGGGACACTCGCCAAAAGCCGAAATCAGTATAGGTATGCCAAATTACATTGTCAATAACGTCCTTTATTCAATTTCGGTCATTTTGAAGTCTTCCAAACGAAAGACGATAAAGCGCGAATCGGCCGGTGCATCGACCCGCTTCGCGGTGCTGCGGAAGTGGATTACAGACTCTCCCGGCGGCACCGTAATGGTTTTCGAATATGGAACGGGAATCTCACTCACTTTTAGCTGGTCCGAGATGGATCCACTGATAAAGAAGTCATCGAGTTCCGGATGTCCGGTGGCGAAGGCCGTCTCAATCTTAATCGT
>OBKT01000004.1_pt1 | contig 24672 bp, 12 predicted proteins | sample 1519771 | NCBI WGS metagenome assembly OBKT01 (sample SAMN00737777, study PRJEB22531) | soil metagenome | reverse complement strand
GCAATGTACGTCCAACACTATTGATTCTGCTCGGCGCTGTCAGCCTGGTGTTGTTGATTGCGTGCGCCAATGTGACCAGTCTGATGCTGTCCCGGGCGACAGAACGATATAAAGAAATGGCTATCCGCAGCGCGTTGGGTGCAAGCCGTTTGCGCATCGTACGTCAGTTGTTGCTCGAAAGCCTTTTGCTGGCGTTGTTGGGAGGCGTAGTCGGTTTGTTATTCGGGTACTGGAGCCTTCAGCTTATTGTTGCGTGGGGAGTAAGCGAGATTCCACGCTTGAGCGAAATGCGATTGGATTATCGCGTCTTTATCTTCACGCTTGTCGTGTCTGTCCTGACCGGATTGATTTTTGGATTAGCCCCAACGCTGGGCGCGGCGAAGACTGATCTCACTTCCGCGCTCAAAGAAGGATCGCGTGGCGCCACCGCTGGGCGGAATAGGTTGCGGCAAACGTTGGTGATAGCGGAAGTCGCATTGGCATTGGTTGTACTGATCGGAGCTGGGTTGCTGTTGAGCAGCTTTTCGCGACTGTTGGCCGTGAAGCCGGGCTTCAATCCGCAGCATTTGCTGACGATGCGTATCGGGCTCAATAGTCAGCAATACACCAAGAGCGCGGACAAGAAACGGTTTGTGAGCGAGCTGAATGCCCGGTTGGAAGCCGTCCCTGGCGTTGAGAGTGTTGGCATTGGCGATGATTTACCGATCGCGGGTACAGACTCCTCGACCAGTCTCAAAGTACAGGACCAGCCCGCGACATCGGCGGATGCGTTAATTTCAGTCGGGCTGCACGTGATAAGTCCGCATTACTTCGACGCGCTGGGAACGCGGTTGCTTAAAGGACGCTTCTTCACCGAGCGCGATCGTGCAGATGCGCCTTCTGTTTTCATCATCAATGAAACGCTGGCTCACCGCGTTTGGCCCAACGAAGACCCGCTCGGAAAACGCGTTCGATATAACAACGCCGATCCCTGGGGCGAAATAGTGGGCGTCGTCGAAGATGTTAAATTCGACGGGCTGCATCTTGCCTCCACGTCGCATCTGTTCGAGCCGTATCAGCAAAATGCCTGGTCATTTCTTGTTGTCACGATTCGCTCCCCGCTCGATCAAAATACGCTGCTTGCAGCGGTGCAGCGGGAAGTGAAGACGCTTGATCCAAACCTGCCCGTTTCCAATGTCAGGATGATGGAAGATGTCGTGGCCCAGTCACTCGCGACACGCCGGTTTGTATTGTTGCTGTTCGGCCTCTTCGCCGGCCTCGCACTGTTGCTGGCGACGGTTGGGATTTACGGAGTGTTGACTGCTTCCGTTTCGCAGCGCACGCGAGAATTAGGTATCCGCATGGCTCTGGGTGCAACTGCGCGCGACGTCGGGCGGTTGATTGTCAGGCAAGGGCTGAAGCTGGTTTTGACCGGCATAGTGATTGGAGTTGTCAGCGCGCTTGCGTTGCAGAGAGTGATCGGCAAATTGTTATTCGGCATCAGCCCCACCGACCCGCTGACGTTCACCGTGATTGCGCTGCTGCTGATTGGAGTCGCTTTGTTAGCTTGCTGGATTCCCGCCAGGCGCGCGACAAAGGTGGATCCGCTGACGGCTTTGCGTAGTGAGTGAATGATGGAAACCGATACAAGAAATTGCCAGTAGTTAAGACTATTTGATCGAGCTTGTCGGCATCCGATGTCGACCCGACGAAAGATATATTTCAAGATCCGCATCCGAGGCGGCTGGACCATGGCCTGGCAAAGCCGTTCGAATATCCAGCCCAAGCTGTTTGAATCGCCTGATTAGAACTCGCTCCTCGGTCGTTTGCGGCCGCCAAGGTCCAAAATCCCTCGTAAGCACGTCGGCCACATAGATAATGGCATCACGCGGTATGTAGGCTACTACCATTTCATCGACATGTTCGCTGGGCATATTTAGAAGGTCGAGAGTTAGTGTGCCATCGCTGAACCGGCGTTTGTCGGCAACGGTCTCGACCGCAGGCAACTTGATTTGAGGTTCCATTGCCTTCATTCTTTTCATGAACATTTCCATAAACTGCAAATTTCCCGGAGTGGTCACAACGGTCGCTCCCTCGCGGATGTAAGCTCGCAATCCTCCTATGTGATCCTCATGAAAATGGGTTGGTACTATGTACCGAATGGGTTTTCCCGGCGCAGTCTCGTGTATTGCAGCGATAACTTTTTTCGAATCGTTATCTGAGGACGGCGCCTCGACGACTAAGACGTAATCTGTGAAAACGACAAACATACTGTTGTAATCGGGTGCGGCGTTTTCGACGAAATATACCGCTGGCGCGACTTTGGAAACACGAAACTCAAATGCTTTTTGATCAATTCCAATCGCTCCGGGTGGAGGAGTAAAATCGGCAGCGGACAAGGCGTAGTCGAAATCACGTCGGATCGATTGCAATTCACTGGTCATTACTGTCCATGAGTTCTGTACGATCTGGACTCTCATGGGACTCCAATAAGAACCGGTTCTGCGGTAATGGTCAAAGTCGATTCGCGGCATAAATCCCTCTCCGAACCTCGTAAGTTGCGCCGCCGTCGAAACCCCTTTTAAGAGATGAGTTCTCGAATCCAAGCGCAACAAGTGCCGCCGGCGGAATTCATCCGTATAGCTGATAACATCCTCACGTTGGCCGTTAACGACACTCTCTCCTTCCCAATGAAGAGACTGGGATTGTTCTAAGGCATGTGCCAAATGCCAGTGAGGAACGGGATACGTTGTGTCCATTCGAAAAGTCCAGGTCTCATTCGTCTGGTCCGGGCTCGCCTTGAAAAACGCATTTGAATGGCACAAGAGTTCATACCTCATCTCGCGCGCCACACCTACCTCCGAACACCACCTCAACTCTTTACCCACATAACTCGAGGCTCGCTGTACGAACCAGTGTTTTTCAAAATCAACTTTCCACTCGGCGCTGAGACGCTGTGTGCGCGTCGATTGTTGGGGATTAAGACCCTGTTGGTTCGATGATATGGTTCCCTCGGCGTGAATTTGCGCGGTCTTAGGATGCGCTGGGTTCGTCAATGCTAGCGCTGCCCTGACGAGCGATATTGCTTTCGCATCAGGCTCCATCACCGACGTTGTGGTGTGACCTCTGACTAGTAGTGTCACAGCAACGAGAATGAAAGCCATTATTGGGACTGCAATTATGGTGTGCTTCTTCATGGCTCAGTAAGTCCTCAGCCCGCGTTTAGTTCGAGCTTCTTAACAAAGCCGAGTGCGGGAGGAAAAAGCTGGTTTGCTAACGCGCGATTTTCGTTGTTCGGAAGATCGGAGACTACATAGATGCGATGGATTCCCGTATCGGCGCTCGCAAATTGATACGCCGTGTAACTGCCCTGCTCGATTTCGACCGGGTGAGATGATTTTGGATTTCCGACGCGATTATCAGGCTGGATGAAAACCGAAACTGTGCGACCGTTGCCGCGAAAGATCAAATGGGCGTACTGCTTTTGCTGATACGAGCAGATGTGACCCTCAATCAGCTCATATTTGCCGTGATTGCGACCAACGACGTCTATTAGCGATGCAAAAGTAGGAGTCAGCTCGCGGACTATTCTTTCGCGGTTGTAGGTCCAATTAGATGGATAACTGAGGGCGCAGACCTGGTGATTCTCCACCGCCTCTCGATCGACGGCGGCGATCAGGACTGTCGGCGTTGACGTTGGCGGGCTAATCCCGGGCGAATTCGCAGGCTTTAAAGGCTTGCCAATTTGCCAGTAGCCAAACACGCCCAGAGCGAGAATCAAGCCGGCGGCTAACGGGGCCCAGCGGATCTTCGCAGTCCACCGTGAACGGCGCTGCTGATCCAAAGCCAATTCGGTCCGCCGGCGACTAAGGGTTTCACTGTGACTGCGTTCTTCATCATCAACCGTACACGCGTCCCGCAGCAAACGACGCAACTCAATCCGTCTTTCGGATTCGGCAGCGCAGTCTGTACAGAACCGAAGATGGTCCAGCACCGACTGGCTCGTCTCGACCAGTAGTTCGTTATCCAGGTACGGATCCAGAATCTCCCGGATAGTTTGACAATCAAACTCTTCCACTTTTTTTGTGTTTCTCCAAGCTGCAAAGATCGCCCGTCGTGCGTGAAAGTTTCGCCAGCTTCGTGCGCAGCATCCGCCGGCCGCGGCTTAATCGCGACATCACTGTTCCCACTGGAACATCCAACACTTGTGCAATTTCCTGGTATCGCAGACCTTCGATATCCGAGAGCAGCACCGCAATCCGAAACTGCTCAGGAAGTTCGGCGAAGGCCAGCTTTACATCTGTCAAAGTCAGATCTGAAGGCGTATCAACCTCCGACGAAAGTGTTGATTCTTTGACATGGTCAAGCGAGAAAGTTAGCGGCTGTCGCGCCTGATTTCGGCGATATTCGGCACGCACATAGAAAAAGATCTGAAATAACCAAGCCCGGCAGTTTGTGCCCGGCTCAAACTTATCGAATAAGCGCCACGCTCGAAGATATGTCTCTTGAACCAAATCGTCGGCGGTTTCGCGGTCTTCGCAAACTCTGAGCGCTACGCGCCTCAACTCACGAAAATGCGCGAATGCGATGCGATCAAAATCTTCCTTTCGGTCTCTAACCACTTGGTTGCGCTATCAGTATATGGCCAGGGTGGGGTCGCTTATTCCCGGCAATCCGCACGGAGTCGAATCTGTCTGGAATTGTTGACGCTCAGATTCAGTCGTTGAGAGCGAGTTGTTCGCGTAAGTCCTTGGGTTGCGGATGAACACAGAGCAATCCGTGTTCATCCGCAAAAATGCGCGGCTTAACGATCTCCTTTTTGTCACATCGCCGGCATCTGTCAGCACCGTTGATGGGAACCAGCTCTCTTGACAGGCTAATTAGCACACAATAGATTTACGGTAGTGAAATTGAGTGCAGATTTATCTACTTAGGATCTAACACATGAAACTTGCTCGAGACATAATGAGTCTGTCGACCTTCAAGCGCGATAGCAACAAAGTGATGCGCCAAATGAAGAAAACTAAAGAGCCGGTTGTTCTTACTGTCAATGGCAAAGCGGCAGTGGTGATCCAGGACGCCGAAAGTTATCAAAAACTTCTTGAGCTTAAAGAGCGGTCGGAGGTTGTCGAGATCCTGCGTCAGCGCCTCGCGTCACGAAGTCGTAAGAAAGGACGACCAGCGGAAGACTTTTTCAATGAGTTCTTCGCCAAGAATAACATTCCAGTCGAAGATTGATGAAAAAGTACAAGGTCATCCTCCATTCAGATGCCGAGTCGGACATCGAATCATCCTTTAAATGGGGTTGTCGAGCGTGGGGAGAAGAAAACGCAAAACTGTGGGTGCGCAAACTACGGCGCGCTATTAGAAAACAACTTACATTATTGCCATTAGCGTGTCCTCTCGCGCCAGAAAGCGAACAGTTGGGTGTTTCCATCCGGCATTTGATTGTCGGACGTTATCGCGTCCTGTTCACGGTTAGAGGAAAAACAGTCACGATTCTTCACGTCAGCGTCATACACCGATCCCCGATGAGACTGTTCGGATCGAGCGTCCATTGGGTTATCGGCAACAAGACCCTTGCGCGTGAGATAGTCTCGCTCAACCGAGAAGGATCGAATTGAAGCTCGTCTGAAACATCATTGGCGCATTTACCCAAACGGTAACAAAGTGGCCGAAAACTGGATGCGACTCCTCACAGAATATCAAGACGCTGCTATCAAAAAAGCGAATTGAGTTCCCTATCGATTAAATAAAAAAATTGCAATTCAAATTCGCTTGTGATAAACGCTACCGCCGCGCCCCGACAAGCTTCAGTAGCATTATAAATTTCGGCTCGTTAACTTTCCCAAGCAATTAGTTTTATCCGGAAAGATATGGGACTCGTTCTGGCAGAAGTCTGTCGCGGATAACTTCCGCCAGAAATGTGGCGAGCACTCTCTAAGCGACGTGTCAAACGGTCGAATTCATGACCGCTAACGAACTCAAACAATGACTGATCAGGAACTAATCGCCGAATTGTACGATAAGAACGTGACGCCACCGGATGATCCGCTACGCGCCTGTCTTTATCTTCAGCACATCAGGGACACCTATGACTATTTCCATACCGAGCTCGCAGGTCCGGTTGGTCAAGGTGATGGCCTTGGCGCGGCGGACTACGCTTTTGTGGAGACTGCACTACAGGATCCGGAACTTTTGAACAGCTTTTGCAAAGTTCTCGATGATTTTTTGTGCCCTGCAATACAAGCTCACTTGCTGACCAATAATTACAATCAACTACCGAACTTTCGGACCTATTACGTCAATAACTTTCTGAATGCTAATTACGTTGCCAACGTCACCGGCTTTTTTAACACTTATGTAGTGACACGCGACCTCCTGATTCACCTCGCGCAAAATTTTCGCAGAAACATTTTGGAAGCCTGCCAGCGGATTCTTCTCGACCGCCCTGAAATTGCCCGGACTTTCGCGCCGCCAGGCACGAGATTACAGGGCCTTCAGAAGATAAAATCGACTGGAAGCGATTTTCATAAAGGCGGGAAACAAGTTTTGATTTTGACGTTTTGGGTGCACAACCTAATAAGCGTCAGTAATACACAAGTTCCAATTTCGTGGTCGTACTTTAATCTGATCTATAAACCAAGCGATATTGAGACAGATTGTCTGATTGTCGGCGATAGTGCGGCAGTAAACGCGATACACCCGCCACAATTCCAGGCAAAAAGTCTGTTTGAGATACTCAACGATGGCATAACCGCTGCTCGGCAAGCCAACCCCAATTTGTCGCTTGAATTATTGCCGACTTACAAAATCCTGCCCATCAATTACACGTCCAACCAGGCAGTTGGTTATCCGCTCAACATCCGCCGCGCCTACGGATACATCGAGTTTCTTCAACACTATCATTTCGGAATCGGATATTACTTTTATCCCTGGGGAAGCAGTGATTACAAAATATTTCCGAGAGACGACAAAACTGCGATTTGTCAAAAGTTCTACCGTTTAATCGGGCAAATCAGCGCTATCGCTGTCGTCTTTTCGATCATCGACCTCCATGCGGAAAACCTGATTGTAAAAGACTACCTTCCTTATCTTATTGATCTGGAAGTATCGCTGACCGTCCCTATTGCCGAAATCACAGATACGCTGCTTGATAACGGCGGCACTAACAAAGGCGGGGTGAATGGATGGCTGAAAGAAAGTGAATTCGCGTGGGTCCAAGGCAGGCAGAGCAACCTCTTGCGCATTGACGATACTAAGCAGCAGCAGGACGCTCAAAATCGTCTTATGGCAGTCGAACCTTCTGCTCTTATAGACCCCAGCAGTCTCTTCCTTGCGAAAAATAACTGTAAGGGATTCAGGGACATGATTGATGTCATTCAGACCGTCAATACCCCCCCTCACAACAACGATCTAATTACCTGGATTGCACGCGTCAACAACATATTAGTCCGCAACCTTCCTATGAAGACCGAGGACTTTCGAAATCTATTTGTCGGTGCTACCAATTTCGTTTTTTGCTCAGACAATACTGCTTTGGGCAGATTCGTTGATGAGGAACGAGGTAAACTCTTCGCAGACTGGCAAGCCAACAATAACCGCGATCCCGAGTTTCTTGCACTTCAGAACAATTACGTCATAGGCGATTACAACAACGGTGACATTCCCGTCTTTTATCACCGCATAGGCGCCGCAAGCTTAGATATTATGGACTCCAATGGGAATGAGGTGCAGTCGCCCGGCAACATTACTTTTCGCGCAAGCCCAACTGCACCGCTACAAAATCAGCCATACAACCTGCCCAACGGGCGTACCACTTTTTTCGCCGCTTCTCCTTTCACAGCTAACGTAGTGAATACACAACTTGCAGATGTAACGAATCCGGCAACTAAAGGACCAATGGTAAACAACTTCGTGGGTCAAATTCTTAATGCCCTGGGTCTTCAGAATTCTGTGAGTGTAAATAACATACTGTCCTGAACTGCCCATGTCCCTTATCGGCGATATTACTAATACCCTGAATAACGCGCCTCGCGGGGCCGACAACTCGCTGACGCTGCAATCGAGCACTTTCACCAACCCGCAGGCGGCGCTGTTTTTCAAAAATGCACTCTCGGATAAAGCGCTCGTTATCGGGCACGCTCAAATAAAGCCGGACGGCGACCAGTCAGTGACGGTGATTGGTCCAGGCAGCCTGATGGGCTTCGACAACCTGACGCTGCACCTGACTTTTCAACCGGATCCTGACGACGCCTCTGTCGTAAACACCTCGCTGACCGGCATCTTTGACCCGTTGACGAAGAAGAGTCTTCCTCTGATCAACTGGATTACGCTCTCAGGATTAGCGATCGAACTGGATATGGTTTCGGAGTTCGCCATTGTGAGCACCGGACTTTCGGGTAATGTAAACATCGGCAGCAAGGGCGCTGTGTTACCTATCGCCGTGCAGCGCAGCGGTGCTTCGCAATGGAGCATCAAGGTGGCCGATGATGCCGCACCTTCCTCTCACGTCACGCTCGACGATCTTGTAACCCTCGTCGGCGGGGAACAATTAGCGTCATTCATTCCGCAACCGCTGGTTGATGTGCTGGATGGTATCACCGTCACCGGCCTCGCCTGCCAGTTCGATACAGAGGCAAAGACCGTCTCTTATTTTTCCGCGGGCGTGGCCGTCACCAACGGCTGGGACATGACGGAAAAGATCGGCTTGATGCCGGGCCTGAGGTTGTCGCTTATAGTGCTCAACCCGGTGGGTCCGCTGCAAAAAACGATCATGGGGAGTCTGCGGGCCACAGCCAAATTCGGCAGCGTACAGATTCCGGTTTTTGTTCAAGGCAGCGCTGGGGCGAGCACGTTATGGACCATCGGCGTGTTCCCTGACGACAAAATCACGCTACCTGGTTTATCGCATATTTTGGAACTGGCGGGTGGGCAAGACTTCGTGGACTCATTGCCCAAGGGTTTCAGCGACATCCCCGATATTTTGCTTTCCCGATTTTTCATAAACTTCGACCCGACGGCAAAGACCCTCAACGAAATCTCTTTCGCCATCGGGACCGCTGGTTCGTGGGAGGTGATCGCCGGGTATCTCACCATCCAGAACATCTCGATAGACATGGAGATACTGAACGTCCTGGATCCCCCCAAACGTGGCCTCCAGGGTGTGCTTAGCGCGGCTTTCCTTATTGGAAAAACTTCAGTACAAGTCAGCCTGCAAAAACCCACGCCCGACGCACCGTGGTCCCTGAGCGGCTTTCTAGCCGCGGGCAGTTCGATCAACCTGACAGACATCGCCGTCAAATTGTTCAGCGGCTCGTCGAAGGTGCCTGCGGGCGTGCCCGAGATCGTGTTCGACGACTTGAGTATTACGGTAACGCCTGCCAATAGCTACCTGGACTTCGAGGCAGGTTCAAATACTCCCTGGCCACTCACGGACGGTTTCGCTCTCAACTATTTCAATCTCAAGTTTGCGCACGACGGAGCAAACAAAACAAATCCGTTTTCGGGTCACATCAAAACGCAGATCCAAATCGGTAAGGAACTGTTGATCTCATTGGAAGCGGATCTGAATGAAGCGGGAAGCACTGGATGGGTTTTCCAAGGAAGCCTGGGTACCAAAGACAAGAACATCAACCTGGGCCAGATCGTGCAGGATATCGCCACCGCTTTTAAGACGGACAAACCACCAGACGTCCCTCACTTTCTGGCGGCGTGGATCGTACAAAAAATTGATGCCGAATTTCATACTGACAACAAAGACTTCAAGTTCGACATAAGTATCGCGAATAGCGACGCTCCCGGCCTTAGTCTCAACTTCTCTGTACAACTCGCACACAGCGACAAGAGCTTTACCGTGACATTCTCGGCCAAGGCGCTTTATGCCACAGCGCAAAGGGGTATGGAAATCGATCTGACGATCATTGAACAGATCAATCCGCAGCCTCCTTTGAAGGTCATGACGCTCACGGGGGACTACAAGACAACTGGCAACCCACCTACCCTATCCGATCTGCTGGAAGCTATCAGTCAACACTTTCATACAGACGCCAACTTGCCAGGCGAACTTCATCTCGATGCAGAAGTAGACGGCTTCGCTGTTTTCATAAAAACATCCGACGACGATCCCACGATTGGCGAACTTGCCGGAGCGTTTAAGTTAACGTTTGAAGGTAGCACTATCTATGTATACCTTGCCTATACGAACGAGGTGACCTCCGATGCGGAGTTCAAGAATCGGATCCTCGTCGACAATAAGCCCGCGTATGTCCTCGGCGCCACGCTGGGTGGAGTGATCGACCTGTCCAAATTGCCTCTGGTGGGCGGCATTCCTGGGGTGAGCGATTTGGCGATCGACAAACTCGGCTTTTTCTATACCAACGCCACATTTAAAAACAAGGACGACAAGGCCTATTTCCAGGTACCGCAAGTATCCGAATCGCCGACCGAGAAAAATCCCCTTGCACCTTCACCCGCGCAGGCGACCGTAAGCAAGAACGGTTTCAATTTGATCGCTCTCTTCGGCAGGAAAGGCGCCGACAACAATGCGCCCATCAGTCCAATGGGCACGATGAATATTCCGGTCGGTACTGGCACCCCGCCGCCGAGTCAGCCACCGGCCTTTTCCGATAAACCCGCTCAGCCCGACTCGCCGATCCACTGGCTCGACGTGAATAAAACTCTGGGCCCTGTCTCGCTCCGCCAGGTAGGACTCAACTACAGCAGCGGCGAAGCATCCATTGGTTTTTCCGCAGGTCTGTCGATGGGCGGCTTCTCACTGGACGTGCAAGGACTCGCTATAACTTTTCCGCTGCCGTTGCCGAGCATGCCCGCGGGTCACACAGTGGGGTTCGATATCCAGGGTTTGTCGATCGATTTCCAAAAAGGCGGCCTTACGATCGGCGGCGCCTTTTTGAAAGTGGTGGACCAGGGCGTCACCAACTATTTTGGTGAGGTTGTCGTACAGGTAGGCAGTTTCGGTTTCAATGCGATCGGTGGTTATGCGCCCGCGCATGACGGCACGGACGCGGCGTTTTTCATTTATGCGAGGCTCGAGATACCGCTCGGTGGACCACCGTTTCTTTTCGTAACCGGACTTGCATTCGGATTCGGCGTCAACTACCAATTGATATTGCCGACCATCGATACGCTGCCAACGTATTTATTGCTTCACGGCGCCCCGGCGCAGGGTGATGCAAACAACGCGCTCACTGGCGTCATTCCTCAACTCAAGAACCACAGCGTAATCGAATACAGGGCGGGCGAATACTGGATTGCTGCCGGTATCGAGTTTACCTCGTTCGAAATGATCTCGTCGTTTGCGCTGATCACGATCTCTTTCGGCGTGGATTTTCAGATCGCGTTCATTGGAAGCTGCTCCATCGTGCTGCCGAAAGGAGATCCGGCCCCGCTCGCAAATCTAGAGGTCGATCTCGTTGCCTCGTTTACCGCGTCGACAGGTTTACTCGCAGTAGCGGGAGTCATCACACCTCAATCGTTTATTTTTGGACCATTCATAAAACTGAGTGGCGGGTTCGCTTTCTATATCTGGTTCTCTGGTCCACACAAGGGCGACTTCGTCGTTTCGCTCGGCGGTTATCATCCGGCTTACACCAAGCCGGCGTGGTATCCGACAGTCCCGCGCATACAAATCACTTTCAATCTCGGCCCATTCCAGGCGCTTGGTTCTTCTTACCTGGCGCTCACTCCCGCGATGTTCATGGCGGGACTGAACTTTAACGCGACGTTTGACGCCAACATAGTAAAAGTTTGGTTTGGTGCAGGTATCGATTTTCTGATCGGCTGGGCGCCTTTCCAATATCTCGCCGACGCATATGTTAACGTTGGCGCATCGCTCAATCTCGGTCTCTTCACGATCTCGATTCATATCGGCGCCGACTTGCATATATGGGGGCCGGCCTTTGGCGGCACGGCTCTTATCGACCTCGACATTGTCAGCTTCACCATCCACTTCGGCTCCGATCAGGCCGAACCTGCTCCGATCACCTGGCAGAACCTTGAACAGAATTTCCTGCCTAAAGCCAAAGCCGATGCAAAGAAAGCGGAGCGGATGCTGAAGACTGCCGGCGCAACGGCAGTTGGAGTGTCCACTGCTGATAGCGATACGACCCCAAATGTTACTGCCTCGGTCGCAAAGGGACTGATCAGTAAAAATGCAGTGAGCCAGGATAAAGAGACCTGGGACTGGATCATTGACCCCGATGATTTCGTTATCGTTACGGCAACCACCGTACCCGCCAATTTTGCCAATTGGACCACGGGCGTAGACAAGGTCACGGGGAAAAATAAAGTTGAGTGCATTCCGAATGATCCCAAAATGTACGGGCAATCGCATGTTGATGTAAGCGTGCTTCCCTACCTTGAACTGTTGCCAAAACCAGCTCCGTTCTCAAAGTCGGAGGTGTGGAATCCCGTCATCAACGTCAAGCCGATGAAACTCACCGGAGTGGTCTCGGTGCATACCATTACCCTCACCAAACGTGAGCCGGGTGACAAGGAAGGATTCAGCGACTATCTCACTGAAGTAACTATCGAACCTGTGCTTGGCAAGAGCAACACGGCTCTATGGGGTGAGCCGAGCGCGGTGGGGCTGCGCGACGCTAATACGCCTCCGCTGCTGGCGGCTACTCTGCTCGGGTTCAATATCATTCCGCTGCTGCGCAATCCGGATAGCGTTAACAGCGTACCGCTGAATGAGTTGTTGTTTACCGGCGCTGAAGAAACCACATTCGGTTACACATCGGCACAGCCCGACAAAAACTTCGTCGTTACATCAACCGTTGATCCGGTGACGAAAGATCTCAATATCACTGTGAGCGGCGCGAGCAAACAGAACCTGCCGAACAGTCACAATGTTTTGTCATCCCTGATCGATCAGTGGGTAAGCGGCCAGCGCAAAGCCATACTCGACGATCTTTCCAGGAATGGCTTTGATACCTATTCGTCAGACGATGTGAAGCTTGACAGTATGGGCAAGGAGGTGCTGCCCGCGTGGCCGATGGTGGAAATACTTGGTACGCCGGCGTGAGGGTGTAGTGTCTAACAATAACAATCAAAAATACCAGCTGAACGAAGACGTTTCATTCGTGCAGCATTTTCTCCCCGGCCTGGATGCGGGCGAATACAGGTTGCAGGTAAACCAGCAGGTCTTTAAAGCTGATTGTAAAACGCCTGTCAGCGGCGAGGCTTACAGTAATGCCTACAAGTTCGCTGTATTAGGCGACCGCTTTAGTTTGTCGAACCCCGCATCGGTCATCAATAGCATTTTTCCAAATGACCAGGCTTCGGGAGAATTTTCAAGCGTGTTGCCGCACGTGGTTTTTACGAAAACAACTTTTCCGTGGATTCGCTACCCCACAACCAAAGAACCTTATACACCACCATCGCCGGGCAAGGATGTGGATGGCGATGTACCCACATGGCTCTGGATTATGCTGCTCGACGAAGATGATATGACGGCATTTCCAGGTCTCGATCCAACGCCGCTGAATTGCACCATCGCCGATCTTTATTCGCCATCGTTTGTCCCCGGAAGCACGCTTCCAAACGGCACGTATTCATATTTCTACGACGCTAAACAAGACGATCTTTTTTCGCGATTAGAACCCGGGCAGCAAACAACTGATCAACTCCAGGCGATTGATATCCCGCTCGGTTTGTTTTGGCAACTTGCCCCCACGGTGGCCGATCTCGAGTTGCTGGCACATGGCCGCATTGTAAGCGTCGTCAATCAACCGACATCGGATAGTTCAGACGAAGAGCCGACAGGCACCTTTTCGATCGTTTTCGGCAATCGTCTGCCGGCCTCGCAAAAAAAGACGTGGGCTTTTCTGGTTTCACTGGAAGAACTGGAAGTTTTTCTCCCACAAACCGGCGGTCTACCTTCTCCTTCCACCTCTTACAAACCAACCGACAAGCTGCGGCTTGCGGTGCTAAAAAGTTGGACCTTCTTCAGCACGCGCGAAAGCGCAACATTTGTTCACCAACTCGAAAGCCTGAACGGCTGCAAACCGGGTGGCCCACCAGCCGAAAATACGAACATTCGACTGCCCTACAACGGAAGCAATCAGGTAGTGAGTGGTGCGCTGAATATGGGTTACGTGCCGCTTAACGAGATCATGCGGACGTCCGAGAAAAATGTGTCGTGGTACCGTGGCCCGCTCCAGCCTTATTCAACCGCCGATACGCTGCTTGCTCCTTTGATTACTTCGCCGGATGCGGCAACGATATTCGACCCCACAAGCGGTATGCTGGACGCGTCCTATGCAGCAGCATGGACTATCGGCCGCATGTTGGCTCTTCAGGATTTGGCGTTCTCCACTGGTTTGTACAATTGGAAGAGATCTCTTCGCCAGCAAGTGAATTCGAATATCGAAAACAACCTGCTTGCCGAACAGTTCAGTCTCGATCTCAAGCCGCTAGACGATGCGCAGCTAAAAGCGGGAACGATTCTTAAACAAACTGTGCTGAAGCTTAACGGTCAATAACTGATCATGAAATCAACATTGTTCAGAAGCGAGCTGCAAACACGTTTGGAACGAACGTACGCCAACCCGCAGGAATTGCTGGCGATGATGGACGATCCTGCATTGCCGGATGATCTCGCTGCATGGCTGAGCCGGCTCGGATTGCTTTACGGCGTGCCGTTCAACTATCTCGTCCCGGACGAAAAGATGTTGCCGCCGGAGTCCATTCGCTTTTTCTACCTCGACAATATCTGGGTGAGCGCCCTTATCAACGGAGCTTTCAGCATCGGTCGCAACCTCAGCGCAGAAACATCAAACGCCTCACACAATCTTGATGCTGCGGTTGGACAGGCGGCAATGCAAAAGGTCAATACATTCAAACCTAAAATACGAGCAAAAAAATTAGGAATTGAGGTCCCCGATCCTCCCAAAATTATCAGCGGCTTTGTGCTGCGTTCCTCGGTGGTGCTCGATTATCCGAGTATGGGTGTAAATGTTTTTGGGAGCACGCCTGATAATCCCAACCAGCACAAGCTTGACATAGTTCGCATGGAACAACTCGGACCTAAATCCGACACGCTTATCTGCCTTGTTTCGGGCGATGTCCAACACGTTGATATCCACGAAGCCCCGCAGGCGCTTCATTACGGAATTGATTGCTACGACGACAAGTGCGAGGTAAAGCAGGCGCCGGCATTGGCGGTGAAGAACCTGCATACATTTACGGCGACGACAAAGACCGACCCTGTAACAGGCACCAAGGAGCAAGTCATTACAATGAGCGAAAAAGAAAAGCCAACGGATATCAGCGCCTCTTTTCGCAAAAGCTCCAGGGTCATCGATATCACAACACTGGCCGGCATCATTGCAAAGACCAATGCGCCCGAGCCTACGCCCATCGACTCTGCAATCATGGGTTTTGAAATGACAGAAGGCGTAGGGCTGGTAAGTTTTCTAAAACGTTAGTCGAACTGTTTGGATTTGAAGTCTTCTCTGCGATCTCTCTGCGTATCTTTGCGGTCTCTCCGGCAAATATTTCCGCGCCTGCCTTTAACGCAGAGATCGCAAAGATACGCAGAGATCGCAGAGATGGCTCAAATAGGTAACGCTTAAAACGTATGAATGCAATCGTTCCTCTCAACATAGCCGCCATCCGCGTCAATCGGAACGACGCCGATAAAGTCGTTGGCAATTTCCAGGGCAAGACCGCCGCATTCGACAGTATGCCCTGGGCTGATCCCAATGCACCCAGGACATATGAACATAGCGCGAGCACGGGCGATAAAATTTTCCAGCCGCTGGGTATCTCACCCGGTGGTAACCCGATCAACAGTCCTATCGAACTTGGTGCTGGCATTCACCTCCACTGGGAACTGCCTGATTATTTCAAGAAGGGAAAACAAACCCCGGAAAGCAGAAAAATTGTATTCCCGCATGCACCCAACCGCTGGTTAGTTACACGTTACCTGAGCGAGTACGATCAATCCGCATCTGTCTACAAACCGGCAACCAACAGAAGTTGGATCGTTGAGAGTGATTACGTAACTAGCCAGAAATCGTCCGGACCGCGGCCCGTCATCTCTGTTCCTTTACCCACCACTCCTGCGTTCGGACAACAGCCATACTCCTACATGGGCCGCGTTGTAGATCTCAGCAGCTGGGATCCTTCAACACCCGCGTCGAATTATCTGCCCGCTTACAAAGGAACCGACGGCAATTCGCTTTACCTGACATCAGTCGGTTTTGTGGGCCCGTATTTTGGCTCTTACTATCCTGAGTGCTGTAGCGTGTTTGGTTTTTGGGATAACTTCAGCAATTCGGACGTACAGGGGCTCATCGCGAGTAATGCCTCGTTACTGTTCCGCGCTACCTACCAGGTTATCGGTTGGCTGAGCGATGCAACTACCGACCCTCTGAACAATATCGCCGCCCAGGTAACTACGGAATACAACCAGTATGTGCAGAAGTGTGTTGCCAACAACACCGATCCGCAATTGACGCCGCTCGATATCTTCAGGCGGATCACGCAGCAAACAATGAAATGGACTTTTAACGAGAAGGATCTTTCCTTCACCGTTAAGGATCACAAGATCACTGAACTGAACTTGCCGACGCAAACAATTTGCGCGGGCACGGCTCAGGAAGTGGTGTGGAATATGACCAGCAATCAGGGCTCAACTTATTTCCTCGCGTCGGACGGTACTAATCCCTCTGTCTGGTCCGCCCAAACTGAGATCGCCATCGGTAATTCTACCGAAGAAGCGTTGTCGGCTTTGCTGAAAAAAGATATGCAGTCGCAAAGTGAAGCTCAGAACGTTCTCGATAATTATGAATACCTGCTCGACGCTCTGCAATTAGGGTTGCTGACCGATATTGAAAAAACTCCGAATAAATTTATCGCCCTTGAAGAAGCTTTGCACAACAATGGCTTCTCGAGTTTTGCGGGAGGTCTTGTTTGGCTCATCACCGATACCGGAGATGTGAGCGACGATCAAACCGAAACCGAAGAAGTGAGCCTTCCACTCGAGCTGGCAGAACAATTAGCTCTGTTGAATGCCGCTCAGAAGAATTACGACATGGGAAGGAGCGCTCTGAGCATCATGCGCAAGCAGTTATTCATGGACTGGGTGCGTTTCATAAAAATGTTCATGGGCGAAACCGCAGACCAAAACATCACTCAGGTCAAGATGAACGATTTCATCTTGACATCGTCGGGCGGCGAACTGAAGAACGTTATAGACTCCGGGAAAGACGTCGGCATTATCGTCTACGGAAATGATAGCGCCGTCGACGTTTTAAGATACACAGCCGAAAGTACGAGCGGTTTGATTACCGGTATCACGCTGAATGGCAAGGTGCCTACGACGAGTCGTGCCTATTCTGTGTTCAATAATTTTAATGCCGTAAGCGCTGCGCTCGCCGATTTCAATAAGAACAACAAAGGTTCCAACTGGATTTTACAAACCGGTAAGGCCGACAGCTTCCACTTGCCTTCCGAACCTGTAGTGTTGATGGAGGGCGACAGGATCGAACCTCCGCAACGCAACGGCGATGGCGACACAACTTTCGTACGCCTCAGCCAGGAATTGCTCTCGCAACTGCAAATCACATTTGAAGGCAACAAGTTCACCGTAAGCGGGTCGAGTCTTGCCGGAATGCCCGCCCTAAGCACGGGACTTCCGTCGTCAATACAATCCGACGTACAAGCTCTAACTGAAGAAGCTGTTCTCATCACACCAATGCTCGCGCCGGTTGTTACTGCCGCACTCGCGGCAGGCGGCGGAACAAACAATCCCGCGATTGCTTCCCCACAAAATTGCACCACGTCACTGATGTATGCACAGGGCGGTCTCAGCACGCTCGACGTTAGTCCCAATATGGGCGGCGTTCCCACCCCGCCGGCGTCTAGTCTTTTTGCAACCGTGTATGCTGACGACTACAAACCGGCAGCGAATACGATCATCAGCGTCGCTGCTCCGTTGGCACTCCAAGTAGAATTCACGAATGCAAATAAGAATGGTTGGGCGCCCGACAATGCGGGATGGATTACGCAACTCGAAGTCCCTGGTTTTCCAAGTACCCGCTTCGATCCATTCCTGCCCATTTTCATGATCTGGAATGTAAGTATGTCCCCACTTCAGTGGGAGCAGGACAAACTGAACCAGTTTTATTCAGAAACCAACATCACCGATTTCTTTACACTCGATAACGACGGAGTGGACTATGTTTACAAGATGAGTGGTGGCGCTGCGGTGCCGTTCAGTTCCTCTAATACGGTGAGTTACGAGGATGATGCTACTATGCGATCGGGCGCAACAGGAGTGCTCTCCTACCAGATTACAAATTTCCTCGCTAACAATCCTGATGATCCTGAAAAACAAACTCTGCTCAATATTGCTGCGCTGTACAACGGTCGCAAATTTCTTTCGCAATCCATGAGTGGGTTTAATACTAATCAGGTGCTCGCCGCGTACGTAGCACAGGTAGCCGTTGAAAACCTTGTTTCGAAAAAGACTGATAATTGGACACCGAAGGTCAGCGCTGCCGCACTCGCCACACCTCACGATAACTGGTACGACGATGCGTTCACGAGTCTCGAACCCATCTCAACGGGCTTGTTGGCGCAAGGCAATTTCGGTCCATTGCGCGCGGGTTTCATGGACGTCATCGGTATTGAAATAGTCGATGCTTTTGGGCAAAGGATGGATCTCACAACCGCAAATACGACTTCACGCGGTGCGTTGGAGTGCGTCACTTCATACGCCATGTCGCCAGCCTCCTCCGACAATGCTAACAAGGGGAGGATTTATCTCGCGCCACGCATACTCGCCCCCACGAGGGTTTGGTTCAAATGGCTTTCGGCCACGCATAACGACGCGGTGCCGGGCATCACTGGCGACTTCGTAGAAACAAATACCCATCCTGCGACGGCGCCCATTTGCGGATGGGTGATGCCGAATCACCTTGATAACAATCTCTTTTTCTACGATGCCGACGGCACCGCGATCGGCACGTTCGGGATTGAAGGCGGCGCAGTGGTTTATCGTACGCGCGCCGGGAATACTAGCGATTCCCCCGACAAGCAGCTTGAAGATGATATTGGCTCCGAGGGTCATCCGACCAAAAACGCACACCTCGCCAATTTCATGTGGTACCTATCCAAGCAAAGCGGGGATTTCCTTGAAGATCTGATGACGGCGATTCAGACGTCGGATACTTTCATTAGCCCTGCAAATTTTGCTAACACCGATTCCCTGGCTTTGCTGATCGGTCGCCCGTTGGCGCTCACGCGTGCGGTGCTGGGTTTGGAAACCAGCGGCAAACTCCTACCGCTGAGCCAGGCTGATAACAATTCCAACAGCCCCTTCCCTCAAGACGTAAACAAGGGCCGCACACTTTACACGGACCGGATGCAGTACAGCAGCGCCAATCTCGCTAATGTGCTCTTCCCCGCCCGGCTTGGCGACCTCGCAAACCTCGATGACGGGCTCGTCGGCTATATCGTCGAAACGGCTGAAAGCAATCCTTACCTCGGCCAATCATTTTTTACGCCTGCTGCGGGTAAAGACTGGAAGGGCGGAGTTGTAAGGCCCACACCAACCACCGTTCAACTGAAACTAAACGAAACGCCAAAGACGATCACGATGCTCGTCGATCCGGTTGCGGCGGTTCATGCTACAACCGGCATCCTGGGTGTAAGCGAACTAAGCATCCCGCCGGATCAGTACTCCGCAATCATGAACAGCCTCGCGGTCAATTTTGTAACGAGGCCCATGCTGAGTATGGCCCAGGGACTGACGGTGCCGCTGCCGGAAGAAAACGGATATGTATGGTCTTACATAACGCCGGGTGCAAAGGATCCCACACCACTCAAAGCCAATGCTGTGAATGAAACTCCGGCTTACGGTTACACCCCCCAAACTTTGATCGAAGGCTGGCTGGTGCTGACGCCCAAGGAGAAATAAACGCGGTGTTAAAACGTCAGATGCTTCAGTTTAGTGATCCACAGGACCCGATGTGGTTCACCATACTCAATCCCGCTGCGGAGAACCAACCACAAATATTTACCGGCGTCAAAGCCGTGTTGAATGTCAGCATCGACAACGCAACGGGCGGTGACATCACTATGAGCTCGGGCGATGAGGCGTCGACGATTGAAGTATTCATGCCTGACTTTTTTACTTCTACCGATGTAGGGAATATGAAGGTCACCGATATCTCGCAAGAGGGTTGGACCTTCAGTTCTGACGCCCCAAGCAATGGGTTGTTGCTCACGTTCACCGGCAGCGATGGAAAGTGGCCCAATGGGACCAAACTTACCTTCAATATCCAGGATGTTGTTTCAAATGCCGATCCCACTATCGACAAAGTGACGGTGAATACGAACAACCTGGGCGGCGACAATGTACCACTCGGTTTAGAGCCTCAAAACCTGGCGCTCGCCAATGCCGTAGCTCCTCCCCACAATGATTTGACTACTGTATTGCTAGTAAATCTCGACAACCAGGGCACGGTCTATGTTTCAGACCAAACTGACCCGCTTCCGAACACCATTTACCTGAATTTCAAAAATATTTGTGCCAACCCGCTTTACGATGATAAGAAGAATATCTGGACTGGCAATCCGACTGTAACTGTCGCGTTTCTTTATGGCAGTACTGCCGGCGCCCTCACGCCGGACCACGACCCGCCGGCGGCATGGAAGATCAGTGTAAGTGTCGACACAAACCAAAAGTGGGGCTTTCACAACCCGGTAAATACCGGGCAGAAGGAGGCGCCTATATGGAAGCTATTTCCGAATCCTTCAAACCAGGAGATCATTGGTACAGGTGAGAATGCGAATGTCACGTTTGCGTTTACCAATATTAATTCCTTTGCGCCGACGGGCCATACGCAGATGTACGTGCAGTTTACCGGCTTCATGGCAGACTCGAAGACGCCCTACAAGCCGGCTCTGTTCATCGTTGATATTGTCAAACAAACCGTGCCTCCTATCAGAGGACTCCTGGGTTTCTCCAGCACCCAGGCCGGGATTGTTTCACTCACAGCTCCGGTGAAGAACATCGAGATTCCGCTCAGGTGGTCGATGTTTTACGTCGACAATATCAACCTCATTTGTAATATTCCTGGTGTGCACCCACTGAATAAGAATTATTTCAAGAGCGACCAGCCTTCTAATCTTGATGCGCTGGCTTACGACGACTATACACTCACCATACCAGTAGCAATCTCGCAGAACACCCCGGTATTCATCACTATTCAGGCGTTCGATAATAACGGCGGTTTTCTAAATGCAATGCAGTTTACGGTCTTCATTTCCGTTGACTTTTTTGAAGATCCGGTTGGAAATATCTATCCTACAATTTTTATCAACGATCAGACCTGGCTTGCGGCAAATTACAACTTCGCTCCACCAAGCGGCTCCGTGCCGTACGGCAATGTTACCGGCAATCAGAAACAGTATGGATTGCTGTACACCTTTCCTGCGGCTCAAAGTGCTACTCCCGCGGGTTGGCGCATACCCACTCAAAGCGACTGGCAGAATCTGATCGATTCGCTCGGCAAAGATGCATTCAACGCGCTGATGGCACCTAAAGGCGAAACGCACTTCAACGCACAGGCAGGCGGCATGTGCGATAACTTAGGAAATTTCAGCGGAATGGATTCTCCGGCAGCCGGGTATTATTGGACCTCCACACAGGATTCACAGAACAGCGGTAACTATTTTTATGTGAAGTTTTTCATGGACCACCAGTCGGTGAACGCAGACAATTCGATGGCGCCCGACGATTTTCTTTCTCTTCGCTATGTCAAAAATACCTGAGCCAACCTTGTGCTTGTGCATGATTGTACGATCGGAAGCGCGGGTCATTCGGCGCGCCCTCGAGTCTGCACGACCGCACATAGATTACTGGGTGATTTGCGATACGGGTTCAACTGACGATACGCCGGAAATCATTAAAGACGCGTTGCAAGGAGTACCCGGCGAGTTGCATCACACTTCGTGGGCAAATTTCGGCCATAACCGCACTGAAGCAATCAAACTCGCAAAAGGTAAATGCGACTATATCCTCATCATGGACGCCGACATGGTCCTAAACGTGAAGGCGCCTTTTAAAACAAAACTGGTTGAGGATTATTACGAGATACGTTACGAGGGAAGCCTCGACTACTCCCAGCACATGCTGGTCAGCGATCGCTACGATTGGCGATATATCGGCATCACGCACGAATACATCTACGCGGATGACGCTAAACGCTGGGATTTCCTACCCGAAGTCAGTCTTAAACATTTCGGCGATGGCAGTTGTCGATCCGACAAATTCGAACGCGACATACGACTGCTCGCCGAAGGTCTGAAAAAAGAACCCGGGAATGTGCGATATATGTTCTATCTGGCCCAATCGTACAAAGACCTGGGAAGATGGGAAGAAGCGCTGCACTGGTACGAAAAACGCGCCACGGCGAGCGGTTGGGAAGAAGAACGATGGTACGCCATGTACCAGGTTGCGGAAATGAAGAGCATGCTGGACCATCCGTGGCCCGAAGTGCAGAGCGCTTATTTGAAAGCCTTCGATGCGCGCACGCTGCGCCTCGAACCTATTCACGCCCTCGTTAAGCACTACCGGAGAAAGGAACAGTTTTACCAGGCGTATCTTTTTTCGTCCGTCGCACTACAGGGACTCACGTACCCGGTCACAGAAAAACTATTCATCGACAAACCCATTTACGATTACCTGCTGCTTTTCGAATTTGCTATTGCCGCACTCAATTGCGGCCGTATTTCTGAAAGTATCGAAGCGGCCAATATGCTGCTTCGCACGGAAGCATTGCCTCAAGGTATTTACGATTCCACAGTACAGGCAAGAAAACTCGCTTACGAGATGCTTTGGGGGAATGGCAATATTACCAACGAACAAAAGAACCACATTGTTATAGTGACGCCCTTTCATAACGCCGGCGCCTTCCTTGATAAATGTGTCCGCAGCCTGCTGCAACAGGATTACCAGAATTTCGAAGTGATTTTTATTGACGACGCTTCGACTGATGCAAACCGCGATTTTGTGCCGCCCGATAAGCTGAACGCCCGCCTCATTCGCAATACAAAACGAAAAGGCGCCGCGTTCAACTTGCATCACGCAATTACCGAGTACTGTAGCGCCGAGGACATTGTTGTGTGCCTCGACGGAGACGATGAATTGGCGTGTGCTAATGCGCTCAGCACGATAAATAGGAAGTATGCGCTGCACGATTGCTGGGTGCTGTATAGCCGCTACCACGATAATGAAGGTGCAGGCGGTATCTCCGCTCCATTTGCGTCACCCAAAGATTTTGCAACCGTGCGCAGCCGGTGGCGTTGCTCGCACATCAAGACTTTCAGGGCCGGACTTTTTCACTCAATCGCAGAACAGGATCCCGAATATCAGTGCTTGAAAGACTGCCAGGGCAACTGGCTTACTTCCGCCGTTGATGCTGCCATCATGTTTCCGTTACTCGAAATGGCAGGCTTTTACCGCGTCTACTTCCACAACGAAGTTTTGTACATTTATAATTTCAACAACCCGCTGAGCCATCACTTCAACAACTTGGAAGAACAGATCAGAAACTTTGAATGGGTCAGCGCCATGCGCCCGTTTGCAAAGATCGCACAATACAATCCGGCGCACTCTTTAGTGATGTGTGGTGATTCACTTGAGCTACACGCACCACTTGCTTACTGATAATGATCTCTTTAGCTGAAGAACCTGCACTAACCTTGTCGCCTGCGGCGCTAACAGAGTTCTGGCGCAAAGCAGACCTCATGGATCATGACAAGAACAAACTGCTCAATGGCGAAGAGATCACGACCTATTTCAAGTTTCACGCATTTGCAGAGGCGCAAAAAGTTTTCAGCAACGCCACGGCCGAGCAACGGCAGCGCAGACTGGAGACGTTCTTTAGCCCCGCGCTGCAGAAGCGTGCCAAATTGGGACAAGGTAAACACGATCGCGGCGAAGCCGTTGTCATTGCCGATGCGCCTATTAATGATTTGGACTCCAGAGGCATCAACCGCCATTTTCCTCTACGGGTAAAAGGTATTTCTGTTTTGCACAGAGTAATTCGCGAAGGTGAGACCTGGGATGTAAGCGTGCAAAGAGACATTTGGAGTGTTGATGAAATGGAAGAATTGTATGTGATCGTAAATGTGGGAACCCTTGTGCTTGAGAAAGGTGCAAAAATTGTGATCCGCGGTAATGTGTTTTCCCTGCTCTGCCAGCAACTCATCTCCGAGGATCCTTCAGGTTATCAGATTGGTATTTTGCCCACACCGTATTCGGTTGATTTTGGTCGCGGTCCGCATAACGGCACGCATGGTCGAGACGGGAATTCCGGGCATAACGGCGTAAATGGCCAGCCCGGCGAATTGCAGTACGGAACCCTCGGCGCTTGGGTACCCGATCAATCAACGGGCAAGTTGCACGGTGCTCTTGGCGGTGACGGCGGCGACGGGGAAAACGGCGTAAAGGGCCGCAACGGTGGGATGTGCAAACTGGCAGAGATCACCATCCGGCAACTCAGCGGTAGGCTGCATCTGTTTTCGCAGGCCGGCGCCGGAGGTGATGGTGGCAATGGTGGAAACGGGGGCGCCGGCGGCAACCAGTTCGGCCCGTTCACATCAAGGAATCTCACAGACGTTCCCGAGGAAATGACCGTGAATGAATTCATA
>OBKT01000003.1_pt1 | contig 25063 bp, 18 predicted proteins | sample 1519771 | NCBI WGS metagenome assembly OBKT01 (sample SAMN00737777, study PRJEB22531) | soil metagenome | reverse complement strand
GTGGTGTAACCTTCCTTCAATAAGCCACTGCCGATCAGTGTCTGCTTCAACCCAGTCACCGCCGATTCGACGAGTTTGCCGACAACCATCGACGTACGCGACGCGACAGTTGGACCACTGTTAGGCACACGGCCAGTGTCAGGCTGAACGATCTCGATCGAGTCGAAGTCCACTCCGAGAGTTTCCGCGGCAATCTGCGAAAAGATCGTGTTCGTGCCCTGACCGATCTCCGTGCTCGCGGCGAGTATCCTGACTTTGCCTTCGGCGGTCGCTTCAGCCGAAACGACTGACTGCAAAAACACTTCACCGGAACCGGTGAACCCGGCGCCGTGCATGAAAGTCGCGAAACCGATACCGCGCTTCTTTGCGAAGCGCCCGTTACTCGCAGCGTTTTCTTTCGCAAACTGTTCGCGCTTCGCGTGGTATTCGCTGAGTTGAAGTGCGCGCGTGAGCAAGTGGTCCATGTCAACGCGTTCGCGAATCACCTGGCTCGTCGCGGTCGTCTCACCTTCGTGAATAAAGTTGCGACGACGAAACTCTTCAGGCGTTAAGCCCACCGTCTGAGCGACTTTGTCCATGTGTCGCTCGAGCGCGAAGATACTCTGCGGCGCGCCAAAACCTCTGAATGCGCCGTGCGGCGGAACATTTGTCGCAACGGCCTGGCTGTGAATCCTCACGTTAGGACAGGCGTATGGACCAGCAGCGTGAATGGTCCCGCGCGAAAGTACGACCGGCGAGAGTGTGCAATAAGCGCCGCCGTCGATCGCGAAGTCAATCTCCATCGCGACGAGTTTACCGTCTTTCGTGACGGCGGTTTTGTGATGCGTCCGCGATGGGTGGCGCTTGGTTGTGGCCACCATGTCTTCCGCGCGATCGTAGATGATCTTCACGGGCTTGCCTGACTTCCATGCGAGCAGCGCCGCGTGCCCTGCGATCAGCGACGGGTACTCTTCCTTGCCGCCAAAGCCGCCGCCGGTTTCCGTTTGAATGATGCGGATTTTTTCTTCCGGGAGGCCAAAGAGTTTCACGAGTGCCTTGTGAACATAGTAAGGACACTGCATTGAGCCCCAGACTGTGACGCCGTCCGAAGAGTTTGCGATCGCGATCGCGCCGTTGTTCTCGATGTAGAGTTGTTCCTGCGCGCCGGTTTCGTACTCGCCTTCGACGATGAAGTCAGCAGTGGACCATGCTTCGTCGACGTTGCCTTTATCGACCAGAAACTTTTTGAAGACGTTGTCGTTGCCCCAGATGATCTCTTTTTTCGCGAGCGAGTCAGCGAGAGTGAAGACGGCCGGCTGCTCTTCGATCTCTATCACCACATTTCGTCGCGCTTCTTCGAGCAGGTACTTGTCTTTGTGCGCGAGCAGTACGACAGGCTCTTCCGGGTGATTGACGAAATCCGCGGCGAGATACGGTTGGTCGTTCAGAATCAACGCGACGTAGTTCGCGCCAGGAATGTCTTTGGCGGTGACGATCGTGAACTCATCCCACGGAAGATCGCCTTCGAACGAGATGTTTTTGATCTTTCCACGCGCGGCAGGACTGCGCACTGTTACACCGTGAATCATGTCGGGAAACGAAAGATCATCGACGTAGAGCGCGGCGCCCGTAACCTTCTTGCGCCCCTCTTTACGTGGAAATGATTTTCCGATTGGATGGTCCATATTTCTAATCTGTGGCAGTTCTTTCTCACGGTTTGGTTATGACCAGAGGATTCGCTTCCAGCTCTCTGCGATAAAAAACGCGCGGGCGCTGGACGGTCTGCTTTTCGCCGTCGGTGAATGATATTTCTAACCCGACTCCGCGACCTTGCGCCATCTTTTCTTCCTGCATCTGCGGCACGCGTTCGGTCGCGAAGTTGAGCCACTCACGCGCGATAACCACGCCGTCTTTCGGTTGCGTGTCGGCGACCGGCGTTTTCAATCCTTCTTCGACCAACGCATACGTCAGATAACCATGACCAAGCTGCGCGGCTTCCAACGCTGCCTGGAAACTCTGCGCCGCGGTCAGGATGTACATGCCCTTCTCATACGCGAGCTGCGCGAGGCCTTTCGAATTCATTGGACCACGCCGCTTCTCTTCCGCTTCGAGCGCCTGTCCGGAATTGCACGCATCGATGATCAACAACAAGTGTCCGGCATCAAGGTTTTCGACCGCGGTTTCGAGCTCAATGTCCGAGATGCTGTGTGCAATTATCGACTGCAAACCCTGTTCGGTCAGCTTGGTGCGTTCGCCGGTGTAACCAAGATCGTGCGGGATTAAATAGAAACGCTGTGCCTGCGCGGTGCCGTGTCCGGCGAAATAAATCACGACTGTATCTTCAGGCTCGGCACGCTTCAGTCCGTCAAGTGGACCGGCTTTCAAGCTCGGTGGTCCAGCTTCGCCTGCAAGTCGCTTAATCGCGGCAAGAATGTTGGCCTTGGTTGCGTCCTGGTCCAACAACTGAATCACTTCAACGCGTTCGAAGCCGCCGAGCTGAGTTTGACGGCGACGCATCTCATCGCCAAAGCTTTGCGCGTCGGCTTTCGCGTATTTCAGGTTGTACTGCGAATTCTCATATTCATTCACACCGACTGCGATAATGTAAGCCGTGCCTTTACGTTTGAGAGTGTCCGCGCCATTGAAGACGAGCGGCGCATCCTTGCTCTTAACGTTATCGCGATTGAACGCATACGCGACGAGCCGATTTGGACCAGCCGTGACCGTGATCTCTTCTTCAAGCGACACCGACGACTGTCCTTTCAAAACGTCGCCGTGCCACACCTTCACCAGCGAGCCGTTGCGGAACAGCCGCAGGTCCTGCGCGCCCGCGCCTCGCGGATTGTCTTTGTCAGCGGGGGCATCAGCGACGTCGAGTTTCACTTTGATCGTACGCGTCGCGACGTTCGAGTCAGGCGTCTGCCCCGGAATCGATAGCTTCACAACCGGCTGCCGGCGATCTTTCTTTGACACGTCCTGCGCCACTTTCGGTCGCTTGCCCGCAAAGATGTCAGCCAGCAAACCCGGATAGTAAAACTCGTTGAAGAACCATTCGATGGGCGCGACGTTGAACGTCTCCTGGTTGTAGCGCCAGAGTATCTGGTTCCACGACACCGGGGTGCCGTCGAAGAGGCCTTGCGGGGTTACGACCATCCACTCGCTACCATCGTCCAGCGAGATCAGCGTCAACAGATGTTCGCCGGTTTTGGTGTCCCAAAGAAACGTGCTGCCGTCTTCACTCGCGGAAGCAAGCAGGCGACCGTCGGGAGTGAAATCGATCGACTCGATACTCGCGGTGTGTCCCGTGAGCGTGCGCAGCTCGGAGCGCGTTCCGACGTCCCAGATCTTGATCGTGTTATCTGTTCCTGCGGACGCGAGCATTTTCCCGTCACGACTAAACGCGACTTTGCTGACGCCACGGCCATGACCTTTGATCGCGCCGACTTCGGTGCCGGTAGTCACATCCCAAAATTGCACCTGGCCCACTGCTTCAACTTTCAGATCCTTCATCAAGTCAGACGGATCCGGCTGAGGCGAACCTTTCTTGGGTTTTTTCCCGCTCATCGCGCCACTCATCATCGCGGCGATGTCGATGTTGGCTTTTGCATCAAAGCCACCGATTGCGAGTGTGCGTCCATCGCTGCTGAACGCGAGCGACGTCGCTTTGCGTCCCATTGTTCCGGCCGCGAGACCGCCGAGCGTGTTGGTCATCATTTCGGCGATGTCGGCCATGTTAGGCATGTTAGTTATTGTCGGCCTTTGTCCGGGCGTAAAAACCGGAGCAGTTATTCTACTCATCGGCGACGAGGTTAGATCGCGCAACTTGCTGCCTGACTGCACGTCCCAGAGCGATATCTGTCCGGTCCCGCCGATTATCGCGACTTGCTTAGCGTCTGCGGTGAACTCAACCTCCATCGGCACGTCACTCGTCGTGAGCGAGTGCAATTCTCGACCGTTCTTCATGTCCCAGAGCTTGACCTGGCTGCCGCGTGTAAAAGACGCACCGATTGTCGGATGGGGATCTATACGTGGTCCATAGACCACTGCCAGTATGCTGCCATCGCCGCTGAAATGAGCGCGTTGAACCGTACCCGCTTCAGCCGGCGCCGTAAGACTTTGCAACTGTTTACCGCTGGGACTCTCGACAATAGTAAGCTCGCTCGAGTTCGCCTTCATCAGTGCAACCGTGCGACCATCCGGACTCACGATGCCGTAAGTTTTTCCGGGTGTATCGGGCGTAACGCGAACTCCGCGACCCGTGCGCAGATCCCAACGTGTGCGACCACCGGAAATGAGTTCGTTCCCATCGGCACTGAACGCAACGTTGTACGCCATGTTCGTGCGGCCGCTCAGGTTCGAGAGTCGCTTGCCGGTCTCGGTTTCCCAAATGATCGTGTCCGTATCGAAGCCGCCGGTCGCGATACGTTTTCCGTCTTCGGTGAAGTTGACCATCGCTTCGCCGTATTCCGTGAACGCGCCGCTGTTCGGCACTTTCAGAGCGAGTAACTCGCGCTGCGTTGCTGTCTCCCAGATCCTCACGGTGTAACTGTCAGACAGTGCAAGCAGACGACCATCGCGACTGAATCTGATCTGCGGATAATCTTTACTTGTTGGACCAAGCTCCTTTTCTTGTTTCGCCGTAAGATTCCAGAATTTGAAACGTTTGTTATGAACCCCCGCGGCGAGCAGGTGTCCTTCGGAGTTAAAGGCAAGTTGAATCGTCTCGATTTGATCGCCGGGCACTTTAACGCGCCGAGCTTCACGACCACTGTTGAGATCGAGAACCTTAATTTCAGGATCGGAACCTTCGCTGAGCAATAATTGCGCGCCGTCAGGTGAGAGCGTCATGCTCCCGTCAGCGCCATTGAGTCCCGCTCCTGCCTCTGCGGCGAGGCTTAAGCTTTGCAACGCGCGTCCAGTCGAAACATCCCAAACTCTTACCGCATCACTGACGGTTACGAGACGACTGTCGGGCGTGAAGGCGAGAAAGTAGACACCCATCGACGCCATCATCGTTCCCTGCGAGCCGGCGAGTTTTTGCAACTCGCGCCCGCTCATCACGTCCCAAACAGTCACTGAATTGTCACCCGCGGTAGTAGCAATCAAACGACTGTCACGACTGAAAGCGATGCCTGGAGCGAATGCCGGCGTGCTCTGCCCGCTCGTCGAGAGATCGCGCAGTTTGCGATTGGTTGCAGTTTCCCAAAGCGAGACTGTATTGCTGCGAATGGTCGCGGTGGCGAGCAGTTTTCCGTCAGGACTGAAGACGAGACGGGTCGCGCCGTAGAAGTTGTTGTAGCCGGTTTGGAGTACTAACTCCGGTTTGGCTTCTCGCGAACGTTGGTCGGTCGATGACGTTCCAGTCTGACCACCACTTTGAATCCCGAGCCCGCGTTTGTCCGGAGGAGTTGGCGAGGGAGTTTGCGCGGCGACAACGGTCGTGAAGAACAGAACCAGGAAAAAAGTATTACGCATAAATAAACCTTGCAGCGGGTGAATGCTCGAGCAACAGCAAACCGATCGCGATTAGCGCTAGCACGAACATCACCGGATGAATTTCTTTGCGACGCCCGACAATCAGATAAAGGCCAACATGCGAAATGAAGCCCCAGAGAATTCCCTGGGTGATGGAGAAGGTAAGGGGGATTAGGATTATAGTCAAAAACGCCGGCAGCCCTTCCTCAATTTTTCCAAAATCAATCTGGTTGACGCTGCGAAACATCGCCGCGCCCACGAGAATCAGTACCGGCGCCGTTGCGTAAAGCGGCACCATGCCCGCGAGCGGCGCGAGAAAGAAGCACGGCAGAAAACAGAGCGCGGTGAAGACTGAAGTCATTCCCGTGCGGCCGCCGCTATTGATGCCGGCGATGCTTTCGATGTACGCGGTGCCTGACGATGTACCGGCGAGTCCGGCGCCGAAAGTGGCGAATGAATCGACGATTAAACCCTGTTTGAGGTTGCGTGGATTGCCTTCTTCGTCGAGCAGGTCGGCTGCGTGTGCGACGCCGATAAAAGTGGAGATCGAGTCGAACAGATCGGTGAAGAGTATGCCGGTGATCGCGGGCAGTAGTGAGAGTTTCAGCGCGCCACGAATGTCCAGCTTCAAAAACACGGTGTGAAAGTCAGGCGCACTGAAGAGACTTGCGGGCGTCGGAACCTGTCCGGTTGCCCACGCGACAATCGTGACGAGAAAGATCCCGGCAAGAAACGCGAACGCGCTGCCGCGAATCATCAGTATCAAAGTGACGACGAAACCGAGCACCGCGAGCAACGCGGCGCCATTGAGTTCGCCGAGCTTTACAAACGTAACCGGATCAGACGTGATCAGCCCGGCATTTTTTAAACCAATGAACGTCAGGAAGATGCCGATGCCGGCAGCAGTTCCGATTCGCAACTCGGCCGGAATTGCTTTGGCGATCGTTTCGCGAATTGGCGTCACTGAGATCAACAGAAACAGCACGCCCGCCCAGAAGATGATGCCGAGTGCTACCTGCCACCAAACTTTTTGCGTCAGGATGATCGTGAACGTGAAGAACGCATTGATACCCATGCCCGGCGCGACTGCGAACGGCAGTTTTGCGTAGAGCCCCATCAGGAGCGTCATCACGAAACAGACGAGGACCGTGGCTGTCAGCACGCCGCTAAAGGCCATGCCCGTTCCGGGAGTGGAAAGAATCGTGGGATTCACCACCACGATGTAGGCCATGGTGAAGAAGGTGGTGATACCGGCGATTGCTTCGCGCCGAAGATCCATCGGGGGATTCATCGCCGCATAGAATAAGATATGAGCCACGGATTACACAGATAAATCCGTGGCCCTTAGCCCGCAAGGAGTTCCCCAACTTCTGCGGACTGAAGTTCAGCCGGCGCTGATCACAATCACGCTCTTCTTTGCGGCCTTCGCGATCATCTGTTTGCGTTCAGACTTGGACCACAGTGCCGCGAAGCTGGTGTCTTCGCCGGCCATTTGCGCCCGGGTAAAGTAGTGCTGATCGTCGTAACGTTCAAACACGAGCTTCGCATTCTCAGTAACAATTCCTTTTACGCTGTTCGTCAGCACCATCACGCTCGCGTGACCATCGACACTTCGTATCTGCAAGACCTTTCGATCCGAGGCCGGATTCACGACGCTAAAGGTGTACTTTCCGGCTGGGAGGCTGGTCTTGCCGACAGTGAACGCGAACGGGATCTTCGCGATCACGCGTGCGGGACTGTTCGTTTGCGCTTGCGCTGCGCTCGCGGAGAGAGTGACGAGAACGACGCTCATCATCAGTGTGTAGCAAAGTTTTTTCATGATTGGCCTCCTTATTTGCCTGTCACTTATTAACGCGGATGTTTCCCCCGGATTCCCTCACGACTGCGGAACATTTGTTGTAAACTTTGCGACACCAGAGACTTATGCAGCCCAGCGAAGCCATAACGCAGCTTCTGATCGATTGGAGTAAAGGCGACCAGGCGGCACTCGAAAGACTGATGCCGCTGGTCTATAGCGAGCTGCGACGACTCGCCAGTAATTACCTGCGGCGCGAGCGAGGCGAGCACACCTTGCAGCCGACGGCCCTCGTGAACGAGGCTTATCTCAAACTCGTAGATCAAAGAAATCCGAAGTGGCAGAATCGCGCCCATTTTTTCGGAATCGCCGCCCAACTGATGCGTCGCATACTGGTGGACCACGCGCGCCAGCATCAGGCTGCGAAGCGCGGTGGTTCGGAGCGAAAGCGTATTTCGCTTACGGGCGCCGAAGCGTTCGCAAAGCAGCCCGAAGTCGATTTGCTGGCATTGAACGAGGCGCTGGATGAGTTGGCGAAAATGGATCCACAGCAGAGCCGCATTGTTGAGTTGAAGTTTTTTGGCGGGCTCTCGATCGAGGAAATTGCGGAAGTGTTGGGAATCGGACACGCGACCGTCGAGCGCGATTGGAAAATGGCGCGTGCGTGGCTCCGTAGGCGTTTAGGGTGAGGGATTTCGTGTCGATTGTGCGCGTCGTATTTAGAGCCGCAGATTTTCGCGAAGTAACGCGGATGAAGAAAAAGATCCGCGTTAGTCTGTGGAAATCCGCGGCTTAAATTACATGACTCCAGAGCGGTGGCAACAAGTCAAAAATATCTTTAATTCGGCGATAGCGTATGCGCCGCAGGAGCGGAGCTCGTTCATTTCGCAGGCTTGTTTGGGTGACGAGGAGTTGCGCAGCGAAGTCGAGTCGCTGATCGCGTCGCACGAGCAGAGCGGAAGTTTTATCGATCAGCCTGCGTTTGAAGTTGCCGCATCGTTACTCGCCGCCGAACGAGCAGAACTGAAGCCGGGTTACACGCTTGGCTCTTACGAAGTGATCTCGTTCATCAGTCGCGGTGGAATGGGCGAAGTTTACCTGGCCGAAGATAAACGACTCGGCCGCAAAGTAGCAGTAAAACTTCTGCCCGCAAGTTTTACCACCAACGACGATCGCCTGCGTCGTTTCGAACAAGAAGCTCGCGCGGTATCCGCACTCAATCATCCAAACATCATCACGATTTACGAGATCCGCCAGGCCGCCGGCTCGCACATCATCGCCACCGAATACGTCGAAGGTGAAACGTTGCGACAGCGACTGGTTCGAGCGCCGCTGACATTGTCCGAAACGCTCAACGTCGCGATCCAGGTCGCAGACGCGCTCGCCGCCGCGCACAAAGCCGGAATTATTCATCGCGACATCAAACCGGAAAACATCATGCTGCGGCCTGATGGTTACGTGAAGGTCCTCGATTTCGGTCTGGCAAAACTGAGTGAACAAGCATCGCCGGCAGTCGTCGCGGAAGCGCCGACGATTCAGGTGCGCACTGGTTCGGGGATCGTGATCGGAACCGCAGGTTATATGTCGCCGGAACAGGCGCGTGGTCTAAGTGTGGACCATCGTTCCGACATCTTCAGTCTCGGCGCAGTGATTTACGAAATGGTGACGCGGCGCAAGCCGTTTGAAGGTGAGACGCCGAGCGACACACTTGCGGCGATACTTAAAACCGAACCGCCACCATTGCGGCGCGTTGTGCCGGGCGTTCCGGCCGAATTAGCGCGCATAGTTAACAAATCGTTGCGAAAGGATCGCGAGGAACGTTACCAGGTCGTCAAAGATCTCTGGCTCGATCTGAAGGCACTCAAACAAGAGCTCGAGTTTCAAGACAAGCTCGACGCTTCAGAAGTTGATGGAAATGGAACGGCAGTGATGCTCGCAGGGGCTGCGACTACAACGATGTCCGGTCCGCGTCACACGCTCGCCGGCAGTGCGATCAGCAACATCAGCGAGTCGATCAGTGTTGAGATCAAGAGACATAAACTCGGTGCTGTGCTTGCATTGGCGGCGATTCTCGTTGTTGTTAGCGCAGGGAGTTTTGGGGTTTACAAGTGGTTTCATCGCGCGATGCCGGTTGAGCGCTTCTGGGATGTCAGGCTCACGCGTCTAACAAATTCCGGCAACGCGATCGATGCGACGATCTCGCCTGACGGCAAATACATCGTTTATGTGTTGAGCGATCGAAGCACTCAGAGTCTTTTCATCAGGCAGGTGAGTACTGCGAATGACAAGTTGATAGTGCCGCCGGCTCGCGTCGGATATTTTGGAATCACTTTTTCGCCCGATGGAAACGAAGTCTATTACAACCTGAAAGTGAACCTCGATGCCGGCACGCTTTATCGAGTTCCTTCGCTTGGTGGAACTCCGGTAAAAGTGCTGGAGAAGATCGATACTCCGGTCAGTTTCTCGCCGGATGGCAAGCAATTTGTCTTTGTGCGTGGTAACTATCCGACTATCGGTGAAAGCGCGCTCGTGATCGCGAACATCGACGGCACGGGTGAACGAAATCTCGTCATCAAAAAGAACCCGGACCGTTTTACGCCGATCTTTTTTACGGGCCCGTCGTGGTCTCCCGATGGTAAGCAGATCGCCGCGAGCATGATCACAGTAGGCAGTCGCAGTAAAGTCGTGGCCTTCTCGGTTGATGATGGCAGTGAGAAAGTTTTATCGCCTGAGTCGTGGTTGTATTCAGCGCGTGTGCAGTGGTTGCCGGACATGAGCGGCTTGTTGGTTGTCGCCGGAGAGAATCCAATCACCGCGATGATATGGCACATCAGCTATCCGGATGGACGTGTCAGGCGCGTCACCAATGATCTGAATGCGTATCGAGCAATGGGATTAACTCAGGATGGCAAGAAGCTCACGACGATCCAGTCTCAAGGCCTGGTGAACCTCTGGGTGGTTCCTGACGGCGACGCGAAGAAAGAGGTCAGACTGCCTACGGGAAATGTGGCCAGTTTCTTTTCGTTAACGGGCAGTAATCTTTCCTGGACCCCCGACGGAAGAATCGTTTACGTTTCGAATGAAAGTGGCGGCGCTGATATCTGGCTTACCGATCCTGACGGTAACAATCGCAAACAGCTAACTGCGAATAAAGCAGTGAACGTTTCGCCGGTCGTTACCGCTGATGGACGCTACATCGTGTTTGTATTGTGGCAGGAGGGTAAGAAAAACATTTGGCGCATGAATCTCGACGGCAGCAATCAGGTGCAATTGACTTCCGGGTTGGCGGACGGATTTCCTTCTTTGTCGCCTGACAGTCGTTGGGTTATTTACACGGCGCTGGACGGAGCGACGCCAACTCTTTGGAGAGTGTCTATTGATGGCGGCACACCGATTAAGGTCACAGATCACGTGGCGACAACTTCAACAGTCTCACCGGATGGTCAATTCATCGCTTTCACGTATCCAGAATCAGCCGATCCGCTGGCTGCCCCGAATCGCGTTGCCGTGGTACCGTTTGAGGGCGGCGCACCGACAAAGACCTACGAGATTCCACTCGGAGGCACGGTTTTGACTGTGATTCATTGGTGGGCGCACGACGGCAAATCGATTCTCTACACAGCCACGACAAACAATGTGACTAATATCTGGCGACTGCCTCTTGATGGTGGACCATCGAAGCAGGTCACTGATTTTAACGACATGCTGATTACGGGGTTTGCGTGGTCTCACGATGGAAAACAGTTGGCATGCACTCGCGGCGCTTTGATGCGCGATGCCATCCTGGTTACCGATCTGAAATAGTTTGGAGACTTTGAGATGGATCTCCGAGTAATGCTGACAACTTTCGGAATTATCTTTCTGGCCGAGATGGGTGATAAGACTCAACTCGCGGCGATGACGATGGCCGCGGATTCGAAGAAGCCCTGGGCGGTGTTCATCGGCGCGAGTTTGGCGCTCGCGGCAGTGTCGTTGCTGGGTGTTCTGGTTGGTGCTGTGATCGGTGATTACGTGCCGCTCGTGTGGGTGAAGCGAGTGGCGGCAACTGCGTTTATCGTGATTGGAGTGTTAATGTTGTTCGGAAAATTCTGATGCCGCAGACTCCCCACATTGAACGTCACTTCACGGCGAGTGACGTCGTGCGCGACATCGTCATCGGAATGGCTGATGGTTTGACGGTCCCTTTTGCGCTTGCGGCAGGTTTGACAGGCGCGATCGAACACAACGCGATCATCGTCACTGCCGGTCTCGCTGAGATCGCCGCCGGATCGATTGCGATGGGACTCGGCGGTTACATGGCCGCGAAGAGCGACGCCGAGCACTACGCGAAAGAGCGTGAGCGCGAGAAGCGTGAAGTGGTTGAGATCCCGCATGAGGAGATGCGCGAAGTCGCGGAGGTTTTTCAGGCTTACGGATTGAATGAAGAAGAAACGTGGCCCATCGTTCAGGCGTTGAAACGTCAGCCGCGAAACTGGGTCGATTTCATGATGCGTTTCGAGCTTGGGCTCGAAAAACCTGAACCCGGTCGTGCGCTCAGGAGTGCGCTGACGATCGCTGGTGCTTACGTTGCGGGTGGACTAATTCCACTTGCGCCGTATTTCTTCTCACACACGACAACAGAGGCGTTGTTTTATTCGGTTGGGTTTACGTTGAGCGCGTTGCTGGTTTTTGGATTTGTAAAAGGGCGCTTCACGGGAACTCGCCCGGTCCGAAGCGCCCTTCAGACTGCATTAATTGGAAGCCTTGCCGCCGGCGCCGCATTCGCAATCGCGAAGTTAATTAGTAGCCGCGGATAACACGGAAAAAATCCGGATTTCATTCCGTGTTATCCGCGGCAAAAATTCACTGTCGAGCCAGGACCACCGGCGCATTTTCCGCGGCACGGATGCTCTCGAAGAACTTTCTCACCTTCTCATAATCAGCGGGTGCGATGGTTGTCGCTTGTTGCGACAACGTGCGCTTGAACACGAGTTGATTGTTCTTCACTTCGTAACTCGTCACATATGATCCAAACGGTGTCTCGAGTTTCACGGCGTCCGGAACTTCGTCAACAGTAAACCCAGCCGGCAACTTCACCTGCACCGTCTCAGAGTAAGCATTGGCCCGCAGCACGACCGGATGTTTGCGTGTCGGCGCAGTCAAGGCCAAACCTTCACGCCGCGACACCACGACTGGCTTAAAGACCAACAACCGATCCTGCATCAGTTGCGCATACTGATTCGCACTGAACTCAACGTTCAGCGTGAATCGACCATCAGCAGCGTTATCGGACGGCTCCATCTTGTTCAACTTTGCCGAGGTCGCGCCTGACGTGAGCCAGCGCTCGATCATGCCGGTGTATTCCGGTTTCGACAGGCGACGAAACTGCGTGCGAAATGTCGCGGCGGTTTGTCCATTTGCCATCTCCTTGATCTGACCGGCGATAGCGCCATTCGCCTGCAATTCCAGCGTCGCTGTACGTTCGAGCTGATTCATCTCCGGCGGAGTGATCGGCATTTTCACGAGCTCAGTTTCAGACTTCGAATCGATGAGGGCGAGACTGCCCTGAAGATGAAACGGCAGATCGCCGATGGGCGTTTCCTGGTCAGTCGGATCGAAGATCAACAGACGGCCAAGCGTGGGATGCTGAATGACCGTGCTCGCCTGAGTTTGCTCGCTCACCTTCACTGCGATGATGCAGTGGTTGAACTGTTGCGGCGACGGCCACGACGCGCGCACGTAAGTCGGATCACCTGAGTAAATACTCACCGGAATCGCCGTGATCCCGACAACCTTGAGCATCGCGCGCATGAGATTCGCTTTGTCTTTACAGTCGCCGTACGACTTTGCAAAGACCTCATTCGAAGCATGCGGTCGATAACCACCACCGCGCCCGATACCGGTTTGAATCGAAATGTACTGAATGCTCTGAACGTACTGCGCGATCGCGCGGATCTTGTCGAACTCGGTTTTCGCGAGCGCCGTGAGCTCGTAAGCTTTGCGTGCGAGCGCGTCATCGACAACCACCTGTGGATCTTCAAGCTCACTCATCCACGTGGCGACGTCCGCCCAATTTTGAAACGTCTTGATTGAGAGCGTCGACGTATTCGCCGGCGGAAAATAACTCACTGCCAATCGCGGAACGAGATTGCTGAGACTCGGGCTCAATGGTTCATCAGGAACGGGCGGCAAGTTTGAGAGTTCCCACGAGTAATTCGTGCCGTTAACTCGCGGTTCAATTTTCGGGTAATTGAAAGTCACTGCTTCCGCGCGCCATCCGTCGGGCAGCGTGAGGTTGTAGCGTGAACTGATCACCGGCAGTGAACTCTGAAACGCCCAATCTGACTGGGTAAAAACTGAGCGATCTTCGAGCGTATAGCTGTAAGCAAAAACGCAGCCGGTATCGGCATCGTCGGCACCGGAGACACGTCGCACTCGATACTCGTTGTAAACATCATTGAGATCGCCGGCTACGTCAATAAAGTCGTCTTTGCCATAGCGTTTCGGTTCGCCTGTCGGTCGAATTAACCACGCGCGAAACTCTTTTACTTTCCCGATATCCGGAATGTAGCCCACCTGGCCCACAGCATAGTCACGTCCTTCACGTCGCAGAATACGAACAGCGAAGTTGTAGACTTCGTTAACTTTTCCATCGGAGCCGATCGTGGTCGTCTGTTCATCAACCAACACAACAGCGGGAACGTCTTTATCGTAAGTCGGAACCTTGATGGCGACCGCTTGCTGCACCCATGGCGGAGTTTCATCCCCCGTCGCCGCACTTGTGGGCACTGCGAACATAACGAGACCAACGAGCGCGATTAGCAATGCTTTCATTTTGGAACTCCAGTAGAAATGATCCGCGTTCATTCGCGAGATTCCGTGGCTTAATTGGTAGTAGCGCTCTGCTTCAACGCAATGCTGTGGCTGTCCGATTTATGCAGCATGTCGAAATAGCCCTTGAGTTGACCATAAGACGTGACCGGGAAGAGGACGTTGCCGGCGCCACCGAAGAAGAAGTTGCGTTTGTAGACCATCAACGATCCGTCAGTGCTGGCAGCAATACTGACTTTGTACTCTGAAATCGGAGCGCTGCCGAAAGGCGCTGGAGAGTCGGCGTTATCAAGGGCGAAGCCTTTGGGCAGCTCTAATTCGACGTGATCGTCTTCCGACCAGGGATAGTGGAAATAGATCGGATACTTTCGATCGGCGGTAGCGAAGGTTGGTTTTTCCCCATGCTGAAAGAACGCCGGCTGAATGAAGAGTCGTTTGCCCGTGCGTTGCGCGTAATTCGGAACACGGATGTGGAACGTGTAGACAAGCGGCTTGGTGTAATCCATCACGTTTTCGACTTTGATGTTGGTGAGCTCAGCCGTGCTCATTTGGCCCTTGATCTCATCGGTAATGTCAGTTTCGCGTTGGGTCTCAGACTCTTCGTCGATCTCCATTTTTCGTTCAATCGCGAAATGGCCCGAATATTCGAGGCGGACGTCACCTTCCACGGTTCCGTCGTCGGTTAACTTCAACTTGGCACTTCTCTTCACGACTGACTTGTCAGGCCCTGACATTGGCGTCTCAACCCAAACCGGTGCCTTCGGATCGGTGATCAGCGACTGCTCACCTTCCTCCTGCCAACGCAACATTCCGAACGGCAGATGGGGATAACCGGGATTGAAGAATCTCCAGTTCTCACCAGCTTTGACAGCGATGTTCATCGGTTTGACGAAGTAGGACATCGGCATGCCCTTATCGAAAAACATGTCGCCGCGATCTGGCGCCAGCACGATGCGCGCGTCGTAACCCGCACCATTGGCGAGAGCAGCGAAGAGCATATCGATGTCGGCGCTGCTGCCCACCCCTCGTTTCAACGTGTCGCCGGGGTTCTTGTTGTCTTTGAGCTTGGCGCGTTCGTCTGACGTCAAGCCCGATGAGTCGAGGCTGGCGTTCTTGATCTTGGTGCGGCAGAAGTCAAACAAACGTTGCAAGTTCTCATCATCGTTCCTGGCGTCAGCGACTAGTGACGCGGCCATTTTTTTCACTTCGTCGTTGGCCTTAATGATCGATTTGGTCTGATCGTAGAAATACTTACCAACCTCGTTCCAGTACTTGTCCGGATTACTTCTGTCGTCAGTGTTCCTTTTGTAAAAGACGAGCATCCAGATTTTTACCTGGTCCTCAGGAGGCATGCGCGACTCATCATGGATCGCCGGCACGTTGGTCATCGAGGTCATATAGAAACCGCTTTTATCCTTGACCCATTTGGTCGGAGTGCCATGCATCATGAGCGAATTAAAACTGAAGTCTTCATAAGCGTACGGCTTTACGAGGTACTGAACTCGCTGCACCGGAATGTCGCGTTGAAAATTGAGACGAACGTTTTGTGCATCTGTATTGACTCTCGTTTCGCGCCACCGGTATTCGATGATGCAGCCTGGCTCGACTCCCGGCATCGCAAACGATTTGGCTTTGTATTTCAAGCCAGTGGTCTTGACGACGGTGCGGTCGAAGATGTCTTCCTTTTTGAGTTCTACGATTGTGCCGTCTGACTTGATGGTACGCGCGGCGATGTCGCTGATTTTGATCTCACCGCCGTAGAGCTTGCCGTAAAGCAGGTCGATCTTGCTTTGTGACTCGCGGCCACGCTCGGTGAAAACCTTGACGCGCAGGTAGTGATTGAAAATCAGATCGCCATTCTCGTTATCGTCCATGCGGACTTCCCAGAAGATGCCTTCGGCATCTGCGTCTGATTCCACAACGGGTGCTTTCATGGCCAGGTGGGCCGGATCGAGGGGTTTCCAGTCGTCGCCGGAAGCTAGCACGGGCGCTGCAAAAGCAACAAATAGACACAAAAGTAGTAACGTTGGGAAAGACGAGGGGGGATAACTTTTCATTTAACTGACCTTTCTGGAACTGGCAATACCGCTGGTTCTAAATGCTGAGAGTGGAAAACCGCCCGCAGGGAGCCGAGGATGTCCGCGGCGTGTACGGGATTCTAACGAAAATTTGTGGTCCATTCAACAGGATGTTGGCGTCGGCAAACAGGGTTACGTATAATTCAGGCCAGCTTCATTATTCCAGCAATCAACCACATGGCCGGCCCTGCGCCGGGAGGAAACGCAATGGTCACCAAACTACAACGCTCCGACTCAATCGATCGCATCGCAGAGCTGCTTGGGCCGAGTGCCTCAGAGCTACTAAACCACTCGACACAAACGATTTCCAAGGACGATCTGCACCTGCCCGGCCCCGATTTTGTCGACCGAGTTTGGTCAATCTCTGACCGCTCGCCGGCAGTGTTGCGATCGCTCCAGTCGTTGTTTGATAACGGCCGTCTGGCCGGTACTGGTTACCTGTCGATCCTTCCGGTAGACCAGGGAATCGAGCATTCGGCCGGTGCGTCGTTTGCGCCGAACCCGCAGTATTTCGATCCCGAAAATATAGTAAAACTTGCGATCGAAGGTGGTTGTAACGCAGTGGCTTCGACTTTCGGCATTCTTGGTTCGGTGGCTCGGAAGTATGCGCACAAGATTCCGTTCATCGTAAAGATCAATCACAACGAGTTACTGACGTTGCCGAACAAGTTTGACCAGGTGCTGTTTGGAACGGTTAAGGAAGCGCACAACCTCGGCGCGGTTGCGGTGGGCGCCACCATCTACTTCGGGTCCGAAGAAGCGACACGACAGATTGTCGAGATCAGCAAGGCATTTGCGCAGGCACACGAGCTCGGTATGGCGTGCATACTCTGGTGCTATTTGCGCAATCCGAAGTTCAAAACTCCCGAGGGCGATATGCACGCGGCGGCGGATTTGACGAGCCAGGCAAACCATATCGGCGTGACTATCGAGGCCGACATCATTAAGCAAAAACTGCCCGAGCGGAACGGTGGATACAAGGCTGTTGAAAAAGAGTTGGGTAGCTCATACGGTAAGACCAGCAAACTCGTTTATGAGAAGTTGACTACTGACAATCCGATCGATCTCGTGCGTTATCAAGTGGCGAACTGTTACATGGGTCGTTGTGGCTTGATCAACTCGGGCGGCGAATCGAAGGGCGCGAGTGACCTCGCTGAAGCGGTTCGGACGGCGGTGATTAACAAGCGCGGCGGCGGCATGGGGTTGATCTCCGGTCGCAAAGCGTTTCAACGTCCGATGAGCGAGGGCGTACAACTGCTGAACGCGATCCAGGACGTTTATCTCTCTGACGAGATCACTATCGCGTAAGAAATTAGCTACAGATAAACACGGATTTCATACACAGATTGATTAAAAATCCGTGTATGAAATCCGTGTTCATCTGTGGTTACGTATATTCCCAGCTTGCAACCTGAAGCCGCACAAGAAAGCGATATCTTATTGCTGAAAGCGATCGCCGCCCGCGATGAGGCGGCTCTCGCGCAGCTCTACGACCGCTACGACCGCATCCTGTTTGGCCTTCTGATGCGTATATTGAATAACCGCGAGGAAGCGGAGGACGTCCTTCAGGAAACGTTCCTGCAAGTCTGGCGCAAGGCGGCGGATTTTGATGAGACTCGCGGACGTCCTTTCACGTGGTTGGTAACACTTGGTCGCAGCCGCGCCATCGATCGCCTGCGAACACTGGCCTCACGTGAACGCATCGCGGAAGCTGGAGCGCGCGAAGTTTCCGAAGAGATCTCCGATGCGGCAACCGACGCATTCAAGTCAGAACAACGCGGGCTCGTGAGCAATGCGCTCGCCAAACTCCCCGACGAGCAAAAAGGTCCGATAATGCTGGCCTATTTCGATGGTCTGACCCAGTCGGAGATTGCCACGCGGCTGGGTGCGCCGCTGGGAACCGTGAAGACTCGCATGCGCACGGGTATGATTCGTTTGCGCGAACTGCTGGCGGGTCAGGGCGAGAGTTTTGGTTTTTAAATAGATGGTCCACGAAGACTACAAGGAGATGATTCCGGCGCGCGCGTTGTCAGCGCTCGAAACGGCGGAAGCACAGGCATTGAACGAACATCTCGAAAACTGTGCTGAGTGCCGCAAAGAGCTCGATGAATGGCAAGCCACTGCGGCAGCGCTCTCGCTCGGAGCGAGTCCTGCTGAGCCGTCTCCAAAAGTTCGTGAAAGAATCCTCGACGAAGTACGAAAAGATCTTTCGGAACCGAACGTGGTTCCTTTCCGATCGACGCCACGCAACCTCTGGAGTTCGTTTGGCTCGCTCGGTGCGATGGCAGCGGCAGTGCTCTTTACTGCGTTGATTGTCGGTCTCATCGTGTTGTGGCGTCAGAACAACGCGATTCGAAAGGACCTCGAGCAATCGAGAGAGTTTGTGCAACTCGTAACCTCACCCGGCGCGAGAGTGAGTGAACTCAAAGGAACCGCTGCGGCAGCCGGGGCAACTGCGACAGTCGCTTACGACAGCAATGGCCACGCGATTTTGGTGGCGAGCAATCTTCCGAATCTGCCGCAAGGTAAGGCTTACCAGCTATGGTTCATTGTTGGAGATAAACCACCGGTGCCTGGCAAGACTTTCGCGCCTGATAGCAATGGGCAGGGAGTGTTGAAGGAACAGATGCCGCGCGAGGCGATTAACGCACCTGTCTTCGCGGTGACCGTGGAACGAGTTGGTGGAGCTACTACCCCGACAGCGCCGATCTACCTCAGCTCATCCGCTGTCAACTAATTCCGCAAAAGCTGGTACACTCACGCATCATGAGCACGGGGAAGAAGCAACCGCCACCAGTCGATAACTCTGTTTCCGATTCCACAGGGCAGTACGATCTACGCTTTGTCTTGTGGCGACAGTTTTGTGCGAAGTATCAGATTCCGGTCGACACCTTACCGAGCCAGTTGAACGACGAGCAGAAAGAGTTGTGGGAGGAGATGAAGGCGAAGAGACTGAAGTAGGCAGGAGCAGTGAGCAGGAGCAGCATAGCATCCTGCTCCTGCTTACTGCCCCTGTCTATCGGAGGAATGGGTTCATTAGTCGCTCTTCTCCAATCGTCGTAACTGGTCCATGTCCTGAATAGACCTCAACGTCATCTTCCAGCGTCAGGAGTTTATTCTTAATCGAGCTGAGCAGTTGCTGCATCGATCCGCCGGGCAGGTCTGTCCTGCCGATCGATCCTGCAAACAACACGTCACCGACGAAGACCTTCCGTTCAGTTGGTTCGTAGAGCACGACGTGCCCGGGCGTGTGTCCGGGACAATGAAGCACTTCGAATTCGAGTTTACCGACTGAATATTTCTCACCGTCAGTCCAATAGTGATCGACCGGCGGCGGCGTTTCGAATGCGAACCCAAGCGCTGCCCACTGCGAGCGCGGAATACCGATCCACGCCGGCTGCTCGGGCAGCGCTCGATACATGAACTCATCGCCTTTGTGCAGGTTGATCTTCGCTGCGGGCTGCAGCTTTTTCAGCGCTGCGACCCCGCCAACGTGGTCGAGATGAGCGTGTGTAAGAGCGATTGCCTGGAGCGTCAGGCCGTGACGCTCGATTGTTTCGACGATCCGCTCCGCTTCGTCCCCCGGATCGATGCAGATCGCCTGTTTCGTCTCCTCGCATCCGAGGATGCGAGTGTGTTGTTGAAATGCCGTGACAGTAATCTCTTCGATGATCATTTGAATCTAAGCCCTATAATACTAAGAAAATGCCTTTAACTGCTCAATCAGCACCGCTCGCCGCCGTCCTCGATTCGATGACCGTTGAAGGTGCGCCCGAACTCACCGAACATCTCGACGCCGGCGCGCTAAAATGTTTTGCATGCGGACATCGTTGTTTAATCAAAGAGGGCAAACGGGGCATCTGCAAGGTCAGGTTCAACGAAGGCGGTCATTTGCGCGTGCCTGCGAATTACGTCGCCGCCCTCGCGTGTGATCCGACCGAGAAGAAACCGTTTTTTCACGTCCTGCCCGGTTCTGACACGCTGACTTTCGGAATGCTCGGCTGCGACTTGCATTGTGCGTACTGTCAAAACTGGCTGACGTCGCAGGCGCTGCGTGATGATTCCGCGGGCACGAGTCCGACAGTGGTTTCAGCAGAACGATTGGTGACGATGGCCAGGGCGTATGGCGCGTCGATGGTCGGGAGTAGTTATAACGAACCGCTGATCACGGCTGAGTGGGCGGTCGATGTGTTCAAAAAAGCGCGGCCGGAGGGTTTTAGGACCGCGTTCATTTCAAACGGAAATGCGACGCCGCAGGTGCTCGATTATCTCCGACCGTGGACTGACTGTTACAAGATCGATCTGAAGTCCATGAACGACAAGAACTATCGCCAACTCGGTGGAGTCGTCGACAACATTCTCGAGACCGTGAAGATGGTGAACGAGCGTGGGTTTTGGGAGGAGATTGTGACGCTCGTGATTCCCGGCTTCAACGATTCCGAGGACGAACTGCGTCGCGCGGCTGATTTTATCGCCTCAGTTTCGCCGGACATTCCGTGGCACGTCACTGCTTTTCACCAGGACTATCACATGACTGAAAATTCAAACACGACCGCGGAGCAATTGATACGAGCGTGTGAGATTGGTCGTGAAGCGGGTTTGAACTACATCTACGCCGGAAATCTGCCGGGTCGGGTTGGTCGTTGGGAGAATACTTATTGCCCCTCGTGTGATGAGTTGTTGGTGGAGCGTTTCGGATACCTGATCCGCCAGGTCAACGTCACGCCTGATGGTCACTGCCCCAACTGCTCCGTCACGATTCCCGGCATCTGGAAATAGTTTAGCCGCAGATTACACGGATAAAAATCCGGATTTCTATCTGTGTAATCTGCGGCCTAGATTCATTTTGCGATCTTTGTTGCCTGTGAAGCGACTGCCTGCCACTTGCCATCGCGTCGAGCATAGACGTCGAGAAAGCGATACTCACCACTGATATCAATCGTCTTCTTAGTCGCAGCGTCCTTGTACTTCCCGTTCCGAATAACGCTTCGCCCGCTGACGAAAGCCGAATCGGCATTAACGACCGTCACTTTCGGATCAATCATCTCAAACGCGTCCGCAGTGATGTCTCCCGATTCAATAGTTTGTACTTCAGTGGCTTTGGTCCCTACACTCCCATCCGGATAAACAATCACGGCATCCTCCGCTACGATGCGACGCGCCGCTTCCGCATTGTGAGTCTTGTTTGAATCAGCCCATTCACGTTCCAGCTTGATGATTTCCGTCTGGATTGCAACCGGATCAAAAGCCTCTTTTTGCGGACTTGCCGTTGCCAGCGCTGCATTCCGATTTGTATCGAGCGCAGGCTGACATCCGATCAGAACTACCGCCACAGCAGTTACAAACAAAGCGAGCACGCTTCTCTTCATTAAATCCAACTCCTTTTACGAGGGGTACAGTGACTTAAAAAGCACTCTGCTTCTAACGCTAAACTCCCCTGCCCGTCAACTTTTCGGAGTTGCTCTCCAGATATTGACATCGCCTTTTCTTCGGATTATTTTTTGCGCATAAAAGCAAATCCGGGGCGGGCAGCATAATTATTCGGATCGTTCCGGCGGTATTTTCCTACCTGTTTGGTTGTGAACGCACACTTGTGGAAAGGGGTAACCATGACTCGCCTTTTGAGATCCTCCAAATTTTGGTTACTAAACCGAGCTTTGCTTGCAGTGATCAGTTTTATGATTGCGGCCGGGGTAGTATCAGGTCAAACCGCTCGCAAACCTGCGGGGCCCGAAGAGGAACCGGTATTTCATGAGTACCGGGGCGTCAAGCTCGGATGGCTCGCGGATGAAGTTCGCAAGAAACTGGGAAATCCAGCGAACAAAAGTGACGAGCAGGATTATTACATCTTCAATGACAACGAGCGGGCCCAGGTTTACTACGACGCGAAGACTCGCCAGGTGACGGCCATCTCGGTTGACTTCATGAGTGGCGCGACTGAAGTGATTACTCCGCAACAGGTCTTCGGCTCTGATTTCGAAGCCAACGCTGATGGGTCAAAGTCGAAACTGGTACGTTATCCGAAAGCAGGTTGTTGGGTCTCGTATAGTAAGACAAAGGGCGATAGTCCTATCGTCAGCGTAACGATCCAGAAAATGCCATAGTGATCTTCGCGCGTGACATCAAGGCAAGGGCTCTTTTCGAGGGATTCAACAAAGTCGGAATCGTCGGCGCCCAGTCGCTTACAGACGAAGGGCGCCGGCTGAAGGAATGGCTGGCGCGCGGTTATCACGGCGAGATGAGCTGGATGGCCCGCGATGTGGAAAAGCGCATCAGCCCGCTTGAGATCTTTCCGTCGGCGCGCTCAGTCGTAGTCGTTGCCCTCAACTACTTCACACCGCACGAGCATCAGCAAACTTCCAGCACAGGGAAAGTCTCCCGTTATGCCTGGGGAGACGACTATCACGATGTAGTCAAAGAAAAACTGTCGTCTCTACTGGCATGGATTCGTGAGCAGGAGCCGGCGGCGGAAGGCAAAGTGTGTGTAGATATTCAGCCGGTGATGGATAAGGCGTGGGCGGTGCGCGCCGGGTTGGGTTGGCTTGGTAAACATTCAAACGTGATTACGCCGGAGCATGGTTCGTGGGTGTTCATTGGGGAGTTGTTGCTGAATCTTGAATTGGATCACGACACCGAACGCGTTGAAGATCATTGTGGGACGTGTACGCTTTGCCTCGATGCTTGTCCGACTGCGGCGATCACTGAGCCTTATGTAGTTGACTCGAACAAGTGCATTTCGTACGCGACGATCGAGCTCCGCGCGCCTGAGTTGCCGGCGGAGATTGAGAGTAAATTGTCTGGTTGGTTGTATGGGTGCGACATCTGTCAGGATGTTTGTCCGTGGAATCGTTTTGAGGAACAGACGAGCGAAACGCGGTTCGCGCCGCGAGATGGAAATGTCAACGCGGAGCTGAGCGATATACTCGAGCTCACACCCGAAACGTATGCGGCGCGTTATCGCGGCAGCGCTATGAAGCGCGCGAAACTCGCAGGTCTACAGCGCAACGCTCGATCTCTGGCAGCGCGAGAATAGTTTCACGCGAAGGCACAAAGGTTTCACGAAGGCGCAAAGAAACCTTGGTTAACTTTAATGGATTTCTTTGTGCCTTCGTAAAAGCTTTGCGCCTTTGCGTGAAATCTTCTTAAACTTGCCTATGCCCCTTGAACCACGGAATCCCTCGTTCGCAGAAGAAATCAAACAAAGTTTCGCAAAACAGACGATAATGGCGCTCATCGGCGCGCAACTGAGCCGCGTCGAACCGGGCGTCATTGAGATATCGTTGCCGTATCGTCCTGATCTCGCGCAGCAGCACGGCTATCTGCACGCCGGGATCGTGACCACGATTGCCGACTCAGCTTGTGGTTACGCCGCGTACAGCTTGATGCCGCCGGAGTCAGAAGTCTTGAGTGTTGAATTCAAAGTTAATCTACTGCGACCCGCGAAAGGCAAAGCGTTCGTCGCCGTCGCCGAAGTAGTCAAAGCCGGCAAGACATTGACCGTCGTACGCGCAGACGTCTTCGGCATCGACGAAGAAGATCAGCGCGAACTCATAGCAACGATGCTCGGCACAATGATCTGCATACGATAATGTGTCTCATTCATTCCATCGGCGGTGCATTCAAACGACAACCGGAAGAGTTGGACCGCAAGCTCAGCGATAAGTCGTCCGACCTCATCAAACGCGCGTTCGAAGACATCGACCCCGAGAAGTTAATCGATCATCACGTTCACGTCGCGGGACTCGGTATCGGCGGCACGAAAACTTTCGTCAATGCAAAGATGCGGACGTGGAAACATCCGTTTCATCGTCTGAAGTTCAAGGTGTATATGAGTTCGGCCGGTGTTGACGATGAAAGTAAAGCTGACCCGCAAGTGATCGATCGACTCGCGCGACTCGTGGGCCATATTCGCGGACACGGCAAGCATCGCCTGCTCGCTTTCGACAAACATTATCGTCGCGATGGATCGGTGAATCTTGAGAAGACCGAGTTTTATGTTCCTAACGAGTATGTTTTTAAAGTCGCCGAGCAGCATCCGGACAAGTTCGTGCCGAATATTTCCGTCAATCCTTACCGGCCGGATGCGATTCCTGAGTTGGAGAAATGGGCGCAACGCGGCGCGCGAATCCTGAAGTGGTTGCCAAATGCGATGGGTATCAATCCTTCAGATCCGCAGTGCGATCCGTTTTATCAAAAGATGAAGGAGCTTGACTTGATCCTGTTGAGTCATGGTGGCGAGGAGAAGGCGGTTGAGGCTGAAGATCAAAAGCTCGGGAATCCGTTGTTGCTGCGGCGCGCGTTGGACCACGGCGTTAAAGTGATCGTCGCGCATTGTGCCGGACTCGGCACCAACGAGGATCTCGACAGCAACGAACGGAAACAGCTAGACAATTTCGATCTGTTTATGCGTTTGATGGCCGAGAAGCGTTATGAAGGACTCGTGTTTGGCGAGATCTCCGCTATGACGCAGTTCAACCGGATCGGTAAACCTTTGCAGACGATTCTCAATCGCGAAGATCTACACGAGCGACTCGTGAATGGAAGCGATTATCCGTTGCCGGCTGTGAACATTCTGATCCGCACGCGACCGCTCGTAAAACATGGCCACCTCACAAGCTCGGAAGGCGAGTGTCTGCGCGAGATTTACGACTACAATCCGCTGCTTTTCGACTTCGTTCTCAAACGCACTCTGAAGCGCCCCGGCACGTCCAAAACTCTTCCTGCCGCGCTGTTCATGACCAATCCGTCGCTGTCCGTGTAAATCTGCGGCTTAAAAGGTATGATTTCCGTGATGTCGTTACGGGATTCTTACAACCGGCCCATTCGCGATTTGCGCGTGTCGCTGACCGACCGCTGTAATTTCCGCTGTTTTTACTGCCTGCCGCACGGCGAGCCGCCCATCGCGCCGAAAGAGCAGATGCTCTCG
>OBKT01000002.1_pt1 | contig 25751 bp, 20 predicted proteins | sample 1519771 | NCBI WGS metagenome assembly OBKT01 (sample SAMN00737777, study PRJEB22531) | soil metagenome | reverse complement strand
CTGCTGCCGCTGAGTCGACAGCCGCAAAACGATTTTCGCTCGAGCCTGTCAATTGGGGCTGCGGTTTTTAACCGGCCTGACTACAAGTCTGTTGCCGGTGGCGCGTATGAAGATGTGCTTTGGCTTGGCGGACCTGAAATGCTCAGCCAGTTAGACCACTTGGAAATGGCGCCGCCTGCAAAAACGTCGGTCGCATTCGAACAAGGCGGGTACTACGTGATGCGAGAGAGTTGGTCGGAAGATACCAACTATTTACTTTTCGATTGTGGACCACACGGCACGCTCAATTGCGGACATGCTCACGCTGATGCGCTTTCGTTTGAGTTGTGCGCAAACGGCCGGTTGAAACTTGTCGATCCGGGCACCTACTCGTATACGGGTGACCACGAGATGCGCCAATGGTTCAGAAGCTCATTCGCTCACAACACGGTCTCCATCGACGACAGTTCTTCATCCGAACCAGGCGATCCGTTCTCCTGGAAAAATATTGCTCATTGCAGAGCGTCTTCCTGGATCAGTTGCCGTCGCTTCGATTATGTCGAAGGCAGTCATGAGGGTTACCAGCGGTTACCGGACCCGGTTACTCACAAAAGAAGCATTCTGTTTCTCAAAAATGATTACTGGATTGTTCGTGATCAGGCGGTCTCGCGGATGCCACACAAAGCGGATGTAAACTTCCACTTCGCGTCGGGCCTGGCGCCTAGTCTCCGCAGTTCGCCCGGCGGGCCGGCCTTTATTCGTGAGGAAGATCTGGAGATCCATACCTTTGGAAACGGACATTGGAAGCAGGAAAATGCATGGGTTTCAGACTGTTATGGTAGGAAGCGGCAGTCTGTCGCGTGTGTGTTCTCAGCCACCATCGGCCCGGGACAGGATGTAATCAGTTTTCTGTTACCCGGCGTCGAATGCGAGATTGAGGAAACCGAAGCCACCGGAGGCCGTGCATTTCGCATAACCCGCAATAACCAACATGATATTTTGCTGTTTTCAGACGAGGGACAAATTAAGACAGACAGAATAACTTCCGATTTTCGCTTAACCTGGATGCGGTTTTTGGAACGTGAATTGATCGAACCCTCCGAGCTCGTTGGAATTAATGGAAGTAGAGTTGTTTATGAAGGCGAAGCGATTGCCGGCTTTCAATCTTTCGTCAACTTTACGACGGCGCGGCAACAGAACGGTAACTGGCGATTTGAATCTTAAGTTTATAAGGATCTTCGGGGAGTTTACCTGAGACTACGTACAGAGATGGCAACAACCAGAAAACTGCGATTGGCAAACGGCGTCCAATGTGTATTTGAGATTCTCAAGATACATCCGGAAGGTTTAACCACGCGCGAGCTTCAACAGCAACTCGCCGAAATGGAAGAATCGGCTCCAGATTCGGCAGTGCTTCGGGATCTTTCGTTCGACGATCTTTCTTTCTCTTGTGTTGGCCCGATCAAGGCTGGATGGCTAACTATCGATCGCGACCGCTGGCGTTTATCGGAGACAGGAAGAAAAGCTTACGAGGATTATAAAGATCCGTCACAGTTTATGTCTGAGGCGGGAAAGCTGTCCTTCCAGGGTCGATTGGCAGTTACTTTCCCGGCCTTGTATGCCCTCGCCGGCAATACAAAAGATCAAATCACGTCAGAGCTCCGAGCGATGCGCAGGATCGGCTTGTCCAAACTGCTGAGCGATACGTTTGGAAAAGTCGAAGACTGGGAGACAGTGTTGCCGCTTCAGTCGCCGCAAGAGTTCACCTTAGACTCGGAACCCGTGCTTAATACGGAAGCGTTGTTGCAGTACCTTAAATCGACTGGAGCTTCGTATCGTGAGGGAGGTCACGCAATCTATTTACCTCCTCAAGCGTTCCGCGCGGGAATCTTTGCGGGAGTCGCGGCGAACTACCCGGCGGATGCGGGGATGAAGATCGTTAAGAATGAAGGTGGAGTCGATCAAAGTGGATATTTGGCCGGAGCATTTAAAGGCGACAGCAGGATCCAGGCCGGTCTGGTTCATAGTCATCGTCACCTCTCGCTGGTTGCCAACCTTTTCTATCTGAAGGACGTTGGGCCGCGACTGTACGATCTGATCAACTTGAAATCAGGAGAGACAGTTTGGGCCGCTTACATAGTCCAGGACATCGGCGACAGGGTTCCATCGAATGAAGAATGTGAGCGTGGTCTGGAGAAGCTCCGGGACATGGACCAGTCGCGTTTGATTCGTGTCATTCTTCCTGAAGGATTCAAGGACGAGGAATTTGAGTGTCCTGATTGCGGTAGAAATGCGTTTATCGATGAGGCTGGCAACTTCAGGTATATCGACTTTCAAAATTTCCGTTTAGTCGAATACGGTAGCTTCCTTACAGATCTCGCTGCCAATGCGGCTGAGCAAACACATTTCGGCGACACGTTGCTGCTGAGGGGCAAGCGTTATCTATATCAATCCGTGCCCGGAGTAAAACTTCCGGCAAAGAGAGATATCAATAACCGGATAAAGACGCTTACTAAATTACTCGCAGAAGCAAATGTCAGCGTCGCGCGAAAGTTGGTCCTGGACGTCGGATGTAACATCGGAATGATGATGGCTCAGTACCTGAAGCTGGGAGCCGGGTGGTGTCACGGGTGGGACCGCTCAGTTGTCATTCCAAATACAGAACGAATGTTGTTGGCGCTTGGGTGCACACGGTTTTCCACTACCGGAACTGATTTGACGTCTGATCGATCCCTTCTGTCCGACTTACCAGATCATGTCAAGAACTCAGTTGAGGGATGTGCAATTTCTTATTTAGCTGTACGTGGCCATTTGAACTGGCTTGATGATCTGGCCCGCATTCCCTGGTCGTTCATGATCTACGAGGGTCATGAAGGTGAGATGTTCGATGAATTTCGAGAGCACGTTGCAGATCTTCAGCGATTGAAAAAAGTCAAAGCTGGTCCGGTGGCGACTTATACTGACGGAGATAGTGAAGAACGAATAGTGGCACTTATCTTGAGTGACAATTGATCGTTTGACTTAAGTGAATGTCGAAGAATCTCGATAACCAACAGGCGGCAGCCGCAACTGACGATCGACTGTTTGCGACTGACCATCTCATGGAGAGCTTAGGTGGTCGCACGGCTCGGGGCGGGGCAGTTACCGTCGTTTCTCACGGCCTGAAGTTCGCCATCAGCATCGTTGCTACTTCGATTTTAGCTCGTCTCCTTAGTCCTAAAGATTACGGGTTGATTGGCATGGTGGCGGTTGTTACGAATTTCGTAGCACTCTTCAAGGACTTAGGTTTGTCCCTGGCTACCGTGCAAAGACCTGAAATTACGTCCCGCCAGGTAAGCACGTTGTTCTGGTTAAATGTGTTGCTGAGTCTGATGACAATGGCGGTGTTGTTTGCTCTCGCACCAGTGTTGTCATGGTTTTACGGAGAGCCTCGCCTCACTTTGATAACCATGATAACCGCGACCGGGTTCCTGATTGGAGGTCTAACAGTCCAACACGAGGCGTTACTCAAGCGACAGATGAGGTTCTACGCGCTCAGCGTGATTTCCTCCACGGCAATGCTGTTGGGTTATGTCGTCGGTATTATCTTCGCGTGGAAGGGCTTTAGTTTCTGGTCACTGGTGTTCAGCCAGTTGGCTCTTCTCATCACGAACTCGGTATTGGTTTGGATTGTCTGTCGCTGGCGTCCCGGACTTCCGTCACGAAATACAGGGGTTCGGTCCATGCTGAGTTTTGGCGGTCATATAACTGCCTACTCAACCATCAACTATTTTTCGAAAAACGCTGACAATCTCCTCATCGGTAAGTTCTGGGGTTCAACTCCGTTAGGTCTTTATAACAAATCATCGCAGCTTGTAGGGCTGCCAACCGAACAGATCACTGAGCCCTTGATGGGTGTTGTCATACCGACTCTTAGCCGTCTGGGGGATTCTGCCGAGCGTTATCGGAATGCGTACCAGCGAATAATGGAAAAGGTTCTGATTATCGTCATGCCGGCTGTTGGTCTGATAATCGTTACGGCAGACTGGATTGTCGCTATTGTGCTGGGTGGCCAGTGGAAGGAAGCTGTTCCGATCCTGGTGTTCATGTGTATTGCCGGGTTATTTCAGCCGATTATGGCTACTGGAGGTTGGTTGTTGGTTACGCAGGGGCGCGGTCGAGATATGTTCACCTGGTCGCTGATAAACGCGCCGATTTCCGTACTGTCGATTCTCGCAGGCCTGAGATGGGGACCAGTTGGCGTGGCGGCAAGTTACTCGATCGCGCGAGTTTTAATCACCTCGCCGCTGATGTACTGGTTTGTCGGCAGGAAAGGACCTGTTAGCACGAAGGATTTCTACAGAATACTGGCGCCGTTTACTGTAGCAACGCTGGTTGGGATGTGCGCTTGTTTTGGGTTTCGTCATTTTGTAGCGGTGACCAATCCCGTCTTCGGAGCCGCCATTTGTTCGTTTATCATGGTTGCGTTTTGTATCTCCGTTCTCAGTGTCATGAGATCGGGGCGTGCTGCCTTGATTGACGTTAAGAACACTGTTCTACTCTTGTCAGGGAATAGGAGCGCAGCTCGCGCAGCGTAGTGAGGTTATATGTGTGGTATTGCCGGAGTAGCCGTTCCATGGCGTAACGAACAGGTCGATCCCCGAATGCTGAGAAGCATGGCGGACACGATCCGCCATCGTGGACCAGACGATGACGGCATTTTCACAGCGCCGCAAATCGGACTCGCTCATCGTCGCTTGAGCATCGTTGACGTGGCTGCGGGCCACCAGCCGATGACTAACGAAGACGGTTCACTTCACATCACCTACAACGGCGAGATCTACAATCACGCGGACTTTCGCGAAGAGCTCGAAGCAAAAGGCCACATCTACAAAACCCACTGCGACACGGAAACAATTCTGCACCTGTACGAAGAGCACGGTGATAGTTGCGTCGAACATCTGCGCGGCATGTTTGCCTTTGGACTGTGGGACGCCAATCGCAAACGACTGCTGCTCGCGCGCGATCGTTTGGGCATTAAGCCACTCTACTACGCTCATCTCGACGATGGTTCGCTTTACTTTGCTTCCGAAATTAAAGCCATACTCAAAGTTTGGAATCGCAAACCTGAAGTGAATTTCGCCGTGCTTCCGGATTATCTGGCGAATCACGCGCCGTCAGGTCCGGACACGATGTTCAAAGGCATTCGACGATTGCCCGCGGGTCACACTCTCGCGTGGCATGACGGCCGCATCGAGATTCAGAAGTTCTGGGATGTTCAGTTTGGCGCGAGCACTAACGGCAGCCACCGCTCCGACGAGAGTTACATAGAAGAGTGGACGGAATTGTTTCGCACTTCGGTGCGTTTGCGACTCATGGCCGACGTGCCGCTCGGAATGTTTTTGTCCGGCGGTATCGACTCGTCCGCAATAGCGGCGTTGATGAGCAAGATGGTTGACGAACCTATCAAGACATTCAGCGTGGCTTTCAAGGAACGAGAAGCAAACGAGCTCGAGTACGCGCGTTTGGTCGCACGATCATTCAACACGGACCATCACGAGATCGTTGTTACTCCGGAGCAGTTTTTTGACGCGTTGCCAAAATTGATCTGGCACGAGGACGAACCAATCGCGCATCTCGCGAGCATTCCGCTCTACTTCGTATCAGTTTTAGCCGGCAAGCATGTGAAAGTCGTGCTGACCGGTGAGGGTAGTGATGAAATGCTGGCGGGTTATGCTCGCTATCGTAAGACGGTCTACAACCTTGCGATTGGCGCGCGTTACGAGCAGTTTCTGCCGGGCCTGGTGCGGAAGCAAGTGCAGAGTGGACTCGAGCATTTATCAGCGGGTTCAAAGGTTCGTCAGAAGCTGTCGCGCACGTTCTTAGCGTTAGCGTCAAACGTCGAGAACTTATACTTCGATAACTTTGCGGTATTCAGCCGCGCGAGGCAAACCTCGTTGTTGAGCGAATCGACGTGTGAACGGATCGGAGATCCGGATCCTTATTTCCACATGCGTCAATACTTCGACGAAACGGATGCTGATTCGCTGCTCAACAAGCTTCTTTACGTCGATACGAAGACGTATCTGCAGGAACTGCTCATGAAACAGGACCAGATGAGCATGGCTGCGTCAATCGAAAGCCGCGTTCCTTTTCTCGATCACAAACTGGTTGAGTTTACGGCGCAACTGCCGGAGCGTTTTAAATTGCGCGGTTGGACCACCAAGTACATTTTGCGCCGGGGCATGAAGGGCCTGCTACCGGACGCAATCCTGAATCGACCCAAGATGGGTTTTCCCGTGCCACTGGGTCGCTGGCTTCGTGACGAATACAGCAGCTTTGTCGATGAATATGTGTTGAGTGAGCGAGTGCGGAGCCGGGGCATCTTTGACAGGAAAGCAGTTGAGCTCCTGGCCGCGGAACACACGCAGGGAGTAAGCAATCACGCGGATCGACTCTGGGCCTTGATAACGTTTGAGGTTTGGTTGCGACAATTCATCGACGGCGAAGACCCGGCCTCACACGACCTCGCCGAGTTGACCCCTGCCTTAGTGGGTACGCATTCTTGAATCATTTGACGTACCCGATAGGTTTAAGTTGAAGATACTGATCCTGGATGGCAACGAGAATCATGCGGTCGCAAGTGTGCGCTCGTTGGGCCGGGAAGGGCACACGGTTGCCGTAGGATCATCGACGAACTGGTCCAAGGCGGGCTGGTCGCGGTTTGCTGGGAGTTCCTTTCAATATCCTTCTCCAACTGACGATGCCGAAGCGTTCGTTCGACGCATTGCACAAGAAGCGAAGTTGTTTCCCGGCACGTTTGTGTTGCCGATGACTGAACAAACTACGCTGCCGTTATCAATACATCGCCGGCTTATCGAAGAAGTGGGTGGACGCCTTGCCCTGCCATCTCACGAAACGATTCTCCATGCGTTCGACAAACAATACACGTCCCGCCTCGCTTCCTCGGTCGGTATAACCGTACCTAAAACACGCGTGCTATCCGCGGAAAGCGAGCCCAACGAGGTCGACGAATTAACCTACCCGGTAGTTTTGAAAGCTGCGAGTTCTCAGGAGATGTCGAGCGACGGACGCGTCACGAAGACAGGAGCGCCGCTATACGCTAAGGACAAAACAGAGTTTCTCAATGCTTTCGCGACAATGCGTCAGCGATGCTCGTCGATTCTGGTGCAGGAATTTGTAACCGGCGAGGGCGCCGGTTACTTTGCGCTTTTTCACGAAGGTGAGCCGCGACTTGAGTTTGCCCATCAACGGCTGCGGGACGTTCGTCCAACAGGATCGGGTAGCTCGCTGCGGGTTAGTGTTCCACTGGATTCATCGATTCGAGACGCAGGGCGCGCGATGCTTCGAGCGCTGAAATGGCACGGCGTCGCGATGGTCGAATTTCGCGTTCGCCCCGATGGAACACCGGTGTTTATGGAGGTTAACGGCAGGTTTTGGAATTCGCTGGCGTTAGCGATCTACGCGGGCGCTGACTTTCCCGCACAGCTCGCCCGCATGGTCGAATTTGGGGACATTCCTGCTGATTCTGAATATAAAACTAACGTGCGTTGCCGGTGGTTACTGGGAGATTTCCGGCATTTGGTCGAGGTTTGGCGCGGTGCTCCGAGAGGTTATCCCGGAGTTTTCCCGAAGCGCTTGCAAACGCTTTGGCGGTTTATACGACCGGTGCCGGGCACCTTTCATGATAACTTTAGTATGGATGATCCGTTGCCGGAGTTGGGTGATTGGTTGGATTTTGTAGTTCGTCGCGTGCCACAGTTTTTGAAGAAGGCCGACGATTCGCGGAGCGATTTGCATGTACAAGGGAGTTATTCACGCACATAGCACTTACTCTGACGGTGAATATACCCTGAGTGAATTGCGAGATGCGTTTATCGCCAGCGGATGCTCGTTTGTTTGTATGACGGAGCACGCCGAGTACTTCAACGCAGACACGGTTGAAGAATACAAAGCCGAGTGTGAAAAACTGTCTGACGAAAAGTTTCTCTTTGTCGCGGGACTCGAGTACACGTGCGATCGACGCATGCACGTACTCGGTTATGGCGTCACGAAGCTTGTATCCACGACCAACCCGGAAGACGTCATCTCACATATCAACTCGATGGGCGGCGTTTCTGTAATCGCTCACCCGATGGACAGTGCGTTCTCCTGGATCCAATCGTTCACACAACTACCTCAAGGCATCGAAACATGGAACTCAAAATACGACGGGCGTTACGCTCCGCGACCGGGCACGTTTGAGCTTCTCCAGCAACTCCAGAAACGGCAATCGATGCTTGCGTTTTACGGAGTCGACTTCCACTGGAAGCGACAATTTCGAGAGTTGTATACAACCGTCGATTGTGAAGCTCTCAATCGCGATTCGGTTATCGAAGCTTTTTCAAACGGAAACTTTTCCGGTCGAAAGGGTGATCTGGTGCTGCCGTCGAGTGGTGATGTTTCACTCGACTTACTTAAAGAGTTCGGGGCACGTAATGCGCGTTCAATGCGAATGCGCCAGTTCACGAAGAAGATGAAGAAGAGTTTGGACCGTGTGGGCGCGAGAATACCCGCGCCGATTAAGGGACAACTGCGGAGGATCTTTTAATGGTCCAACGCGGCATTCCTTATTTGATGTATCACGAGATTGAGCTGGCAGGTCGTCCGGTCGTTCAAAACACGCCGGGTTACGTACGCTACGTGATCAACGAAAAAGAGTTTTCCGATCAGTTGAAATGGTTGGCGAGTGCCGGGTTTGAAGGCGTTAACGTAACAACCGCGCTTGGTGCAACCACGCAGAAAGTAGTAGCGATTACTTTCGACGACGGATGCGAAACTGATTTGCTCACTGCTGCGCCGTTACTGAAAGACCACTCGTTCAATGCGACGTTCTACCTCGTTGCCGGATTTTTGGGTCGTCCTGGATTTCTTTCAACGTCACAAGTACGAGCTTTGAAAGATCTCGGCTTCGAAATAGGAAGTCACTCCATGACTCACTCATACCTGCGGCAGCTAAATGATAGTCAGTTGCGAGCAGAGCTATTCGAGTCAAAAGATCGGCTTGAGCAATTAACCGGAAGCAAAGTGGATCATTTCTCGTGCCCGGGCGGCCGCTGGGATTCGCGCGTTTCAGCAATCGCCCGCGAGGCGGGCTACGTGTCTGTTGCGACAAGTGAGATCGGAACGAATTCGACTACCTCTGATCCTTACCACTTGCTGCGTCTGGCGATTCTGCGAGGCACTTCTTCAGAGTCGTTTTCAAGCATGTGTCGCGGAGAAGGGTTAGCGCTGCGGCGAATAAAGAGTGCGATTCTCGACGGAGCTAAAGATTTCCTCGGCGATTCAACTTACGACCGGTTACGCACGCGCGTGTTGGGACACGCATCGCACAATTAACAGATTACAACTGGTGACTATTCTGAACGCACAACCTTCAAGCAGCACTCGCCCGGAAAACAAAACTCAACCAGCGGCAGACCCCTTGCGAAATCGCGACATTCTTTGCTTCAGTCACGACTGGAGCGGTGATCCACTTTCCAAGACTCATCTCATGCGAATTCTCGCCCGCGACAATCGCATCCTGTGGGTCAATTCAATCGGGTATCGCACGCCTACGGTTTCGAAAGCAGACGCGAGTCGAGCGTTCAAAAAACTACTGTCGGTCACAGTCAAAGTGCGGGAAGTTGAACCAAATATTTTTGTACTGAGCCCACTCGCGATCCCTGCATATGGAAACCCCTCGATTCGCGCGTTGAATCGCAGGTTATTACGTTACCAGGTGAAGCGCGCCATGCGACAACTCAGTTTCAAGCAACCGATGAACTGGGTGTTCAATCCGCCGGCGGCAGTGATTGCGGGCACTCTAGGTGAAAAAGAACTTATCTACTATTGCGTTGATGAGTACACTGCGTTCTCAGGAGTGTCGGGCCAATCGATGGCGGAGTTTGAAAATCAACTGCTGCGACAGTCTGATCTCGCAATCGTGACCTCAGATCGGTTGCTACAATCACGTCGCAAGATCAATCCCCAAACAGTGCTTGTTCGTCACGGCGTTGATTTCACACACTTTCGCAAAGCCCTCGATCCCGAGACACAGGTTCCTGCCGAAATAAAAGATTTGCCGAGGCCTGTGATCGGTTTTTTTGGTCTGATTGCAGACTGGGTCGACGTCGATCTGATGGCCGATGTGGCCAAACACTTTCATTCCGGATCGATGGTGATTCTTGGTAAGGCGACCACCGATATTTCCGTGCTCGAGAGCTTGCCCAACGTCCATATATTGGGCCGCAAGCCTTACGCTGATCTGCCGGCTTACTGCAAAGGGTTTGACGTGGCGATGATGCCATTTCGTATCAACGAACTGACGCTCAATTCAAATCCACTGAAAGTGCGTGAATACCTGGCCGCGGGTTTGCCAGTGGTTTCAACTCCGATTCCTGAAGTTGAAGTGCTGGGCTTGTGCCGGATCGCAAACGGTCCTGCTGAGACGATTGCAGAGATTAAAGCTGCGCTAAAGGATCCTGGTCCAAGCAGCGAGCGCAGCGAGGCCGTTCGTAGTGAGAGTTGGGAATCGCGAATAGACGATATTCGGGATCACCTGTCGAACCTAAACTCACGCGCAGCTGTTTAGGCGACACCGGTGTTTGAGATGAAGTCGCCGATGCGAATTCTGCTTATTGGACCTTACTCACCGCCGCGCGGCGGCGTTCAAGCTCACATCACAGCCCTGCGTCAGTTCCTTCTAGCTCAAGGCCTCCAGTGCGAAGTTGTTGACCTGAGTCCGGGGCGCAAGACAGACAATTCCGGTGTTTACGGGCCGCGTAACGGGTTGCAGCTGGCGCGCTTGCTCGCGACTCTTCGTTATGACATCTCACATCTTCACGTCGGTGGAAATCTGAGTATGCGCGTGGCTGCGCTCGGAATGCTTTGTGGCGCGATTCCACGTCGCAAGTCGATACTCTCTTTTCATTCTGGTGGCTATTCCTCTTCACCCGAAGGTCGCGCCGTCAGTAGAAATAGTTTTCGTGGCCGCGCATTACGACAGTTCGATCGTGTCATAGCTGTTAACGAGGAGATCGCTGCGTGGTTTCGCAAGGTCGGAGTTCCCGCAGAACGTGTTCGACTCATACTTCCTTATGCCTTGCCCTCGACGCCGCTTGCAACTGAGTTACCCGACTCGTTGCGATCGTTCATTGCACAACATGAGCCTTTGTTGATTTCGGTGGGCGGCCTCGAAGCCGAATACGATTTACCACTTCAGATCGAAGCGTTGGGCGCTGTTCGAGAGAAGTTTTCGAATGCTGGTTTGTTGCTGGTCGGCTCAGGCAGTTTGGAAACAGAGTTGCGACGGCGCGCTGCGGAAAAGTCTTATCGGGATGACATCTTCTTCTGCGGCGACGTTGACCGATCGCTGGCATTACGATTGATTTCCGACAGCGATTTGATGTTGCGGACGACTTTGTACGACGGTGATTCGATTGCGGTGCGCGAGGCAGCGCACTTTGGAATTCCGGTGATAGCGACGGACCGCGCTCCACGGCCAGAAGGCGTACGAGTCATACCAGCACAGGATCTCGAATTATTACAACGCGCGACAATCGAGTGCCTGCAAAACGGCCGCCGCGGTTTGCCCGCCACCGAAACATCCGACGAGAATCTAGGCGCGATTCTTGCTTTATATAGAGAAGTGCTCGGGGCCACGAACCATGAGTAAGCGCTGGAAAGTGGTTCTTATACTGGTCCTGGCATGGCCGTTTGTAGCTTGGTTCGCAGCGTTGGTGTTGATAAAACCCGCGAGTTTACCGCGCGCTGACGCCGTCGTCGTATTAAGCGGGTCATCGGCTTACATTGAGCGATCGCGTCGTGCCGCTGAACTGTACAAGGAAGGCCGGGTGCCGAAGATACTCTTGACGAATGACAATTTGCGCGGAGGCTGGTCGGAAGCGCAACAGAGAAATCCGCTTTTCGTCGAACGCGCACAGGAAGAACTTGCTCGGTCGGGGGTTCCGTCTGATAGGGTTGAAGTATTGCCGGATCCGGTTGCTGGAACTCACGATGAAGCCGTCGCTGTTTACAACTACGCTACGCAAAAGGGCATGCACTCCGTGTTGTTTGTAACGTCTCCATATCACACGCGCCGCACCTTGTGGACGGTGCAACGAGTGTTTCGCGATACGGGAGTGGCGGTTGGTGTTGAGACAATGGAGAATGGCGAACAAACTCCCGCGGCGATGACTTGGTGGCTATATCCGCGTGCGTGGAGAGTGGTAGCGCTAGAGTACCCTAAGCTCATTTACTATTATTGGAAATACCGCTGAGCCTGGCTTAGCGCGTGAGCGTAAATTATGGACATGACTCATGCGAGTGAAATCGCGCTTGGTAAGCGCTTCGAGTTCGGTGAGAACTGGAGTCGTTTCCTCCAAGTGCTTGATGATGACCGGATCCGCCAGGCAGAAGACTCTCTGCGTAAGATGTTGGACATGGAGTCACTCGCCCGACAAAGTTTTCTTGATATCGGGTCAGGCAGTGGTCTTTTTAGTTTGGCGGCACGGCGACTTGGAGCCTCCGTTTATTCTGTCGATTTCGATCCGCAATCAGTGGCTTGCGCGAGAGAGCTCCGCCGGCGTTATTTCCCCGACGACACTTCGTGGAAAATCGAAGAAGGTTCTGCTCTTGATGCTGACTACCTGAAGTCGCTGGGACTTTTCGATGTGGTCTATTCCTGGGGAGTGCTCCACCACACCGGAGATATGTGGCGCGCGCTCGAAAATGCTCAACTCCCAGTCAAGCATGGCGGAAAACTTTTTATCGCGATCTACAACGACACAGGAACCCAAACTCGACGATGGAAGTGGATCAAAAAGACGTATAACCGCATGCCTAGATTGCTACGGCAGCCGTTTGCGGCGCTGATGATTGCGCCGGATGAGATCAAACCGGCGTTGCGCGCTGTCGTCAGATTGAAGCCACAGGAATATGTCCAGCGTTGGACGCGTTATGACCGGAATCGTGGCATGTCGCGGTGGCGCGACATCATCGATTGGGTTGGAGGATATCCTTACGAAGTTGCCACTCCTGATGAGATTTTCGATTTTTACTACGCGCGTGGCTTTTCACTTACTAAGTTGAAGTGCGGTGGAGTTGGCCTGGGTTGCAATGAGTTTGTCTTCGTTCGCAATGGTGGTTCGGAAGCCCAATGAGTGAACACGACGCAGGTCTGCTGACGAAACTGTCGTGGTCCATGCCGTGGCTCACGCGTTATCCGTTCTGGCGTGCCGGCGAATTGATGCGTCGCATGGGAAAACCCGATGGCGATATTCATCTGATTATTGTTGTCGCCAATCACTTCGAACCTGCCTGGAGCGAGCGCGGCGGTTTTCTTCCACTTGACGAACAGCGCCGCCGTCTCGATCGCTGGTGTGAGATTGCGCGCGCGACGGGTGATGCGGTTCGCGACGTTGACGGCACGCCTTTTCGTCACACTAATTTCTATCCGGGCGAGCAGTACCATCGTCCGATTCTCGACACGATGGCCGATCTACAACGCCAGGGTTATGGCGAGGTGGAAGTTCACCTGCATCACGGACTCGATGGACCAGACACAGAAGAGAACCTGCGTCGCTCACTCGTTGAGTTTCGTGACGTCCTGGCTGACGAGCACAAATGTCTTTCGCGAGCAGAAGCAGAAGAGACTCCTCGCTACGCTTTTGTCCACGGTAACCTCGCGCTTGCGAATTCCGCGGGCGGACGTTTTTGTGGCGTCGATTCGGAGATGCAGATCCTGTTCGAGACCGGTTGTTATGCCGACTTAACATTGCCGGCAGCGCCTCTGCAACCGCAGGTGCCACGTCTTAACGCGATCTACGAGGTCGGCCATCCACTCAATGAAGCAGTGCCGCACCGCTCAGGACCTTCGCTGCGCGTCGGTCATCAGCCGCAGTTGCCGGTTATTTTAACTGGTCCACTTGTCTTCAATTGGTCGCGCCGCATTCGTGGTGTTCCTGTGCCGCGTATCGACGACGGCGTGCTCGCGGCGAACTACAAGTCCGATTTCCAGCGTCTCGAGCGTTGGGCTGAAGCACGTGTTTCCGTGCAGGGACGTCCCGAGTGGATCTTTATCAAACTCTACTGCCACGGGTTTTTCAGTTTCGATCAAGACGCGTGTATCGGTGAAGAGGCGAGACGTTTTTGGTCAGAGATGTTAGACAAGTCAGCGCGAAACGATGGCTTCTCGATACATTTTGCGAGTTCGCGAGAAGCGTTCAATATCGCATTAGCAGCGGTTGACGGACACACTGGCAATCCCAATTCCTATCGTGATTACAAGCTGCGACCAATCATGAAGGAACAGACTCTGCGTGCGTCACCGATGCCTGACGTGCTCGCTGTATAGCAGCACGCAAAGGAAGTTGATTATGAACAAGCGGGTCGGACAAAAAGTACTACTAACGTTGCTGCTGGTTGGCGCAGTTTTGATCCTTGCTTACTTAAGCTATGCATTCGCACAGCAGAAAGCGACACGCCCGAGACGCGCGGCCGGAGCAGGCGCAAAGACGATTACAGTTAAACCCGGACAGAATTTTCAATCCGCCCTCGATGCGGCGGAAGCCGGCGACGAAATCGTATTAACCGCAGGTGCAGCCTACACAGGCAATTTCGTTCTTCCTAAATTGTCTGGAACTTCCTTTGTCACGGTGCGGTCTTCGCGATGCAGCGAGATACCGGCCGGACAAAGAATCGATCCAAATCAGGAAGCACTTACCGCCACACTGATGACGCCGAATGTCAGTCCCGTTCTGCTGGCTCCAGTACGCTCTCATCATTTCAAGTTTGAATGCGTGACATTCACGCAAGCGCCGGCAGTCAAGGAATGGGGCTACAACCTTATTCAGCTGGGCGAAGGTGGTCCGAATGAGAATCAAAAGACGCTGGCTGATGTGCCGCATCATTTCGAGTTTGATCGTTGCATCGTTCGCACTCGCGACGAGCGAACTTCGTTGCAGCGTGGGATTACTTTAAACAGCGCGTCTACGACGGTAACCAACAGTTACATAGCGGGAATAAAGTGGGCTGGAGTAGAAACTCAAGCCATCGGGGGTTGGAATGGGCCCGGCCCTTTTCTGATCGAAAACAACTATTTGGAAGCGGCCGGTATTAACGTCCTTTTCGGTGGAGCGGTGACTCCGATTCCCGATCTCGTACCTTCGGACATCACCATCCGCAACAACCGTCTTTACAAACGACCCGAGTGGCAAGGCAAGGGCTTTGCGATCAAAAACCTACTCGAGCTAAAGAACGCCCGCCGCGTGATATTTACAGGAAACGATTGCGAAAATAGTTGGCCCGACGGGCAAACGGGTTGGGCCGTCATTCTCAACGCCTTCGCGGATGGACCATCGAGCGCTGTCGAAGACGTCGAGATTGTGAAAAATACCTTCCGCAATGTTTCGAATGGCATAAACCTGCGCGGCATGGACGCCACCGACAAGGCGACGCGCATGAAGCGAATCAAGATCGCCGACAATCTAATTGAAAACCTCGGCGCGTTTTCAGGTGAGGGAAAAGCTTTCCAGGTCTTGAATGGAACGGAAGCCGTTAGCTTCGATCACAACACTGTCAGAGGTCATGTCTCGTCTGTCTTGCTACTCGACACCCTGCCGGGTCAGATACACAAGGGACTTTCTTTTACGAACAATCTCTCGCCCCATGGCGAGTATGGACTTTTCGGTAACGGCGGCAGTATCGCTGCCGCGGCTTTGGACAAATTTGCTTCGGACTGGTCGTTCGCAGGGAATGCACTCTATGCGAAGCCTGACGTTGTCCAGCAGCCATACCCTCCCCACAATTTTTTTCCACGGTTGGAGAGCGCAGCGTCGTCCCTGAAGGGAACCGACGGACAAAACGTTGGTGTGCGCCCCTAATCGCCAGGGAAGTGGCGTGAGTCTGAAGCGGTACGCTCGAACGTGACCTGCTCGAGATTTGTTGTTCCGGCGATGAAGCGGAAACTCATGCCGGTTTCGCGGAGAAACTCGTCGAATGCTTTCATCTCGTGCAGGCGATCGCAGAACTCGTCAAAGATGATGATGGTCCCGGGAACGATGTTGTCGCGCAGCTTGTCGAGTATGAACTTCGTTGATGAGTAAAGGTCAGCGTCGATGTGGATCACCAGTCGTTCGTGCTCAGGCAGAATAAATAATGGCAACGTATCTTCGAACCATCCCCGATGCAGTTGTACCCGCGAGTCATCGTATTGAGGAATTTCGCCTTTGACGTCGAACGTCCCTTTAGGCCTCAATCGATCCCAATTTTCTGGAAGTCCTTCAAAGCTATCGAAACCGTGGAACGACGACAAGGGATTCGTGAGGAGTTTGGCCCAACGACGGAGCGTGTATCCTTCGTAAACTCCGAACTCCAGATAGACAACTCGCTCATCTGTAATCGGTTTTGCCAGGGCTTCGTACATCAGCCACCTATCGGCATAGCGCGGAGAGGCTGCGAAACCATTGTCCTTCAGCCAACGACCTACTTCGAGGTAATTGATAACCGAGTTGAGCTTGTGAATATGAGAGACGGATAGGCGTGTGCCCACCCGGGTAAGCTGACTTTGGAAGTAAGTACGAATTTGATAAAGAAAATTATCCACGCCAGACAGCGTCTCTTTTCCTCCTCACGTGATGATAGCAAAGCTTGAGTCCACGTCTCCGTGTTTGATCAAAGAATGTGAGTTGACCGCAACAGCGAAACGTCTATAGTGTCGATTGTCACTCCACTTATGGCATCAACTGACGCTTCCAGATCCTCATTGCCGGCTTCCCGCAAGTTCGTGATCGCCATTCTTTTGGCCGGCGCTGTTCTTCGTATCGTCTCATTCTTTCTTTCTGAGAACGCGGGTGGCGACGCATTGTCGAGAGCGTACCAGACCGCCCGCTGGCTTCAACATCCAACACTCGATTTGCACTTCGATGTTTGGCTTCCCATTCACTTCTGGCTGATGGCTGTGCCATCGATAATTGTCGGTGATGTGGAGCTGGGTTCCCGGTTGCTGAGTCTCGTGCTGGGGATCTTGTCTGTTGGCCTGGTGTGGCTTCTCACCAGGGAACTCGATGCTCGCGGTTCCGCAGTTTTTTCCACGATCATCTTTGCGCTCTACAGTCTGCATATTGCTTATAGCTCGACGTCTTCGAGTGACGTTCCATATATTTTCTTCCTGCTTGGCGGACTGGCTTTATTCTTTCGCGCGCGGAATACAGAAGAGATCTCGCCGCTATTTTCGGGCGGAATCTCACTCACACTCGGCGCGGGTATGCGTTACGAAGCGTGGATCTTTATCGCGGCTTTGAATGCGATCCTGCTCTTCCGGCGTCGAATTAAGAGTTTGGCTTTTTTTCTCGTTACTTCGGGTGCCTTCCCTGTGTTTTGGATGATCTATGAATGGATTACGCGTGGGCACCCGCTCTACTCGCCGAAGTTGAACTACTCGTGGGTTGCTAATGACCTGAATTTTTATGGGACATCCTTGACTTACCGTCTCCTGCTTCCGCCGGGAGTGATCTTTATCACGCTTACTCCCATAGCTATCCTGGGCGCTGTTCTTGCTCTCAGGCACGTGGCGAGAAAAAAAGGATTGCTGATGGAGTTTTTCTTCGTCGCAGTCTTTTTTACTGCCGTGCAGTTTTACCAAATCGCGGCGGGTGGAACGATGTCGTATGCCCGCTACACGTTAACTTTGGGAACGATGGTCGCAGTGCTGGCGGGGATCGGTCTCTATCATAGTTTTCCGAAGTGGGCCGGAGTAGTTGCAGCACTGATGCTCGTGAATGTAGTTGGTTTGTTTCTACTTGCGACTGTGAACAATCCTTACGTGAACAAGATCCGTTCAGTCGCCCCCGTGCTTCACTTCACAACGTATTTGGAAGAGACAGGGAAATATCTGAAAGACAATCTGAAAGACAACGACGCCTTGGTGCTCGATGAATTCAACTACGAGACCAATCAGATTGCCGCTGTGGCAGGCATGCCATTGCTCGGGAGTGAACGCGTCTTTGTAATCCCCGACCGAACGGATCCCGAAAAGCAAAAGAAGAAGCTGGCAGAACTCTCTCCGTACCTGCACACTCGGCGGCCTGCGTACCTCGTTTACGGGCTCGAGGGTGAGCTTCGCCAGGTTTTAGCGTTTCCGCCTGAGTGTTCTTCAAAGCAAGTGGAGGATATGAAATTCGTCTGTGTTTTCCACAACGATCATTACCAGATTTACCGGATCGAGTATCCGAACTGAGCCCCTTCGGACCCCGGATCTTCGTGGCTTTCGGTCAGGTTGACGTCAATATCTATCAAAAAGAAAGTATTTGACAAACAATGACCGGCATTGTTTAATGCCTTAGAACCGTCGCTAACAGCGGCGCAGGTCTTTGGGAAAATAGCGATTGCAACGAAAATGGCAAACCTGTCGTGAGGCGGGGACGCAAAGCCGTGATTCTTGAGAGGCCCTGGGGGTTTCCCGATTAAGAATGTCTGGCTGCCGAAGGCGATCGGAAGAAATGTCCTGATCGATGCGACGTTTGTCATCGACTGGATCCCCGCCTTTGGCTGGTGCGCGTTTAGCTTTCCATTGGTTCTTTCTTCCTACCTTCCTTTCAAGCAAATCCAGATTAGTAAGCGGCAAAGTGTTAGTTAACCGCATAGCACTGCGTTCACACACACGACTGAACTTCACTGGAAGTTATTTGAGAAGCTGTTTGTAATTGAAATGCAAAACACATTCGGAACGAATGTGTAAAACTTCCGTTGCCAATTCGAAATACTTCGGTTGCCCCGCTTTATTCCCCGAACAGCAATCCGATAACGAAAAAAACTCTCCCGTAGCGGTACGGGTGTGGCCAGTGGAGGTTCCCCTAATGTCGAGTTGTGCGAGCCGTTCGTTACGGCTTGGTTGCTCCCCCAAGCATGGATTTGTAAAACTTATTTTCGCTCTCGTTTTTGTTACCCCACTCTGGTCCGTAAACGCAGCAACCCTAATCGTACCCGCAGGTGGAGATTTGCAGGCGGCAATTAATTCTGCGCAGCCTGGCGACGAAATCGTATTAGCGGCCGGCGCCACCTACTCCGGAAACTTTGTGTTACCGGTGAAGTCAGGTTCGACGTTTATCACTGTTCGGTCATCGCGTTGCGGCGAATTGCCAACGGGCGTTCGCGTCAGTCTTGCGCAAGCTTCCCTGATGGCAACCCTTGCGACTCCTAATGTCTCGCAGGTGTTGTTAGCGCCAGTGTTGACACATCATTTCCGATTTCAGTGTTTGCAATTCACACAAGGTCCAACTGTTGACACGTGGGGTTACAACCTTATTCAACTCGGAGAGGGAGCGAGTTACGAGAACCAGAAGACATTGAGCTCCGCTCCGCATGATTTTGAATTCGATCGTGTCATCATACGCGCGCGAGACGCGCAAACAGCCTTGCAGCGAGGCGTTACACTCAACAGCGCATCCACATCAATCACGAATTCTTATATCTCCGACATCAAATACCCCGGTACTGAAACACAGGGGGTTGGCGGCTGGAATGGTCCAGGTCCGTATCTGATCGAAAACAACTTTATCGAGGCGGCGGGGATTAACATTCTATTTGGGGGCGCAACGCCGACAATACCTGACCTCGTCCCATCAGATATCACCATTCGAAATAATACTCTTTCCAAACGACTCGATTGGCAGGGTAAAGGCTACGGAGTCAAAAATCTTTTAGAACTCAAGAATGCTCGCCGAGTCACGTTCACGAATAACACCTGTTCGAATAGCTGGCCCGATGGTCAAACTGGTTGGGCTGTTATTCTCAATGCTTTCGCTGATGCTCCACAAAACGTTGTTGACGATGTTGACCTGAGCAACAACGTTTTCAGTAATGTTTCGAACGGAATAAATCTGCGCGGAATGGACACCAATGACACGGTGACCCGTATGCATAGGGTGCGCATTGCCGACAATTTGATCGATGGAATTGGCGCATTCAATGGAGAGGGCAAAGCGTTCCAGGTATTGAATGGAACAGAATCAGTAACCTTTGATCACAACACCGTACGGGGTACAGTTCATAGTGCGTTCATACTGGATTCTTTTCCTATAGCTAAGCACGTTGGGCTGATCTTCACCAACAATCTGATGCCGCACGGAGAGTATGGGATATTTGGAGCTGGAGGGTTGTTTGGAACTGCCGCGCTGAATCAGCACGCGACCAATTGGACGTGTGATAAAGATGCACTATATGCAAAGCCGACGGAGCCGGCAGCAAGCCTGTACCCGGCCGGCACTTATTTCCCCTCGAGCGAGAGCACGGCGATTGGATTAATGGGAACGGATGGATTTGCAGTAGGTGTGAGATCACAAGGTAGTGGATCTATACCAACACCCACTCCTACACCGACGCCAACAGTGACGCCGACACCTACGCCAACACCGACGCCAACGCCCACTCCAACCCCAACGCCGACTCCAACTCCGACGCCAACACCGACGTCTTCGGTGACGGTCAAGCTCACTACCCCGTCCGGCAATACGACGTACAGTCTTGGCACGAGTCCGACACTTGCCGCGTCGACGTCAAACGGAGTTGTTACCCGCCTTATCTTCAAGGCGAATACAAATGTGCTTGGTACATTGACGACTTCGCCCTATAGCATGGTTTGGAACAACCCTGCGGCCGGCACTTACTCGCTGACTGCATCTGCGACGGATGATAAGGGTTTGGTAGTTACATCGAGTGCGATCACGGTCAAGATCAGTAAGGCTCTGAAATCCGTTCGCAACGGCAGGAACAGTACTTCAACTCTTGAGAGTTCGTTTACGAGTTCAAATTCAACTTTCTCGCAATCGACAACGTCAGTTAAAGGTAGTGACGTCGACGCGTTAGTCGGAGTCCTTGATCAGGCGTACGTCGACTTTTCAACTGAACGAACGATGTTCAGTGCGGCTTCAGATATCGATCGTTATTTGTACGCGGCGTTGTACCTTGCGAAGTCCAGCTCCGGTCTCGCAAAGCAGCAGCAGTCGCCGGGGTCAGCCATCGTCGATCGGTTGAACAAGATCGATGCTTACCTGAGCTTCTGCGAAGACCTGATGGTTGATGGTGTCATCTCGAACCAGACTCTAAACTCCGCGAACAAGGTCAACGCGCGCGCTAATATTGCGATCGACCAGCCTGATGTTCTTCCGCTTGGTAACAACAGCGTGAATCTACTTCAAAACGGAACTGGCGCGCTCTCGTGTGCGCCGTCCAATCCGATGACATCCGCTACGGATGTCGCCTCCGGCAGTACGTACGAGCTGGGTGGTGTTAGCGTGATGGTTGGCGGAACCGCAGTTTCGCTCATCTCTGTTTCGCCGACAGCGATCACTTTCAACGTGCCTGGTGATTTGCCGGGTGGTCTTGCTGACGTCATCGTCACCACTCGCGACGGTTATATCGTACACACGACTGCGAGTGTCACCGGTCTAAATCCGATGATCTTTGTGCAACAAGGCGATGCGAATTCATCGGGTGCCGTCGTGAATGCATTTGGGTTCCTGGGTGGGTTCTCTTCCGTCTCTTCTGGATTGTTTGGAGATGGTGGTAACACTCGCTTAACGATTCTGGCCTCGGGCCTCAGTACCGGTTTGGCGAACTCGAATGTCAGCAATGACATTTTCCTGAGTAACGGAAAGCTTCTTGAAAACTATGCGGAGGCGGTTACGGTGGAGGCGCGTACCAGTGCCGGCAAGGTGTTTAGTTTGCCGGTGGAGTTTGCTGGTGCAACCAGTATGCAACGCGGGTTGGACGAGGTAACGATACGGTTGATACCTGAATTAGCGGGTGCAGGCAACGTGCAAATCACGGTCGTTGCCGGCGGTCGCAGAAGCAATACAGCCGGGATTGTCGTCAACTAGTAAATCTTAACCTGTTGGTCCAATGGACGGGGTGACTCAATCGAGTCACCCCTTTTTTTGTTTGGAGATCTTTGAGTTCACCGATAAAGGCAAACCTGTCGTGAAGCAGGGACGCAAAGCCGTAGATACCAATATGGAGGACTCAGCAATGTTCTGGGATTTAGTAAACTTCTTTCTACAAGCGACGCATCACATGGTGTGGTTCACTATCGTTCTAGCGGTTGTTCTTGCAGCAGCATGGCTCAAGAAACTTTTTACGAAACTTTACAAAAAGCTTTGAGGCTAATCCCCACACCGGGTCATCACGTCCAGAACTCAGGAACAAACCCGCCATTCTTCATTTCATAAATGTATGGCAAAGGGCGCTGGGTGATTGTCACTGGGCGCCGATTTGAGATAAGCTGCTGTCGCGTTAATTTAATTCGGGTGGAAATTACTAATCGCCCCACGGCTTTTGTGAGAAAACTTGCCCTTTTCTTGCGAAAACCATCAAGGAATAAGGAATGAGTGTCTTGGCCGCAAAGAAACTGTGGCAAGGTATTGCCCTCAGTTTCGCCATCATTTTTGCCTACGCCACTGTCCTGGTGAAGCTTTCCTATGACTGGTGGACAGACGAAAACTATTCCCACGGTCTCTTAATACCCTTCATTATCGGCTACATCATCTGGTCTCAGCGAGACAAGTTTGCTCGTGTGCCTGCGAAGCCGTCAGTGCTCCTCGGAGGAGCCGCCGTCGTCTGTGGCTTATTCGCCCTTTGGGCCGGAGTTGCAGGGGCAGAACTATACACACAACGACTTTCGCTAATGCTGCTGCTGGCGGGCACGGTGATCTACTTCTGGGGTTTTCGTCTGTTACGACTGCTCCTGGTCCCGTTCGGTCTCCTCTTCCTGGCGCTGCCGATTCCGGCAATCGTGTTCAACAAGATCGCTTTTCCGCTGCAATTATTTGCTTCCAAGTGCGCGGTGTGGTCCATGAGCATGCTCGGAATTCCCGTGTTGCGACAGGGAAACATCATCGAGCTGAAACCTCTGAACTCTTTTGCAACCAAGAAACTCGAGGTCGTCGAGGCATGCAGCGGTATTCGCTCGCTCATGACGCTTTTGACACTCGCCGTAGTCTTCGCCTATTTCACGCACTCTCCTTCGGACGATGGACCAAAGTCAGGCAAGCGTTTCGGATTCCTTCGAGATTACTGGTTCTGGCGGGCGACGATCATCGTCGTTTCGGCAGTCCCGATTGCCATTTTGACTAATGCATTCAGAGTGAGCGGTACTGGCGTGCTGGCGCACTATTATGGAACGCAAGTCGCCGATGGTTTCTTCCATTCTTTTTCGGGTTGGGCCATATACATCGTGGCTTTTATCCTCCTGTTTGGGATTGGCATAGTACTTGATCGCTTTAAGCCGGCTCAGGTTGAGGGCGAGCGGTCAGTCGAAAGGAAAGCGCCCGAACCTGACTCCGCTGTTTCGATGAGTTCAGTAGTTTCGGCCGAAGGCTCAGAGTTATGAAATCTTCAAGGCGTTTCGGCGCGCTGCTGGTGCTGATTCTCGTCGTCGGCGTTCTCGTCAACGGGTGGGCCTATCTTGGTGAAGCGCACGTCGAGCGTAAAGAGTTGAAAGACTTTCCCCAAACTGTCGGTGCGTGGCAAAAGACAGGAAACGATCAAACACTGGACGACGCCACTCTCAAAGTGCTGCGGGCCAGCGATTACCTGCTGCGTGATTTCCGCAAGTCGGACGGCCCGGTCGCCAATCTTTATGTAGGCTACTACGCCACGCAACGCACGGGCGCCAGTTATCACAGTCCACTGAACTGCCTGCCAGGATCAGGATGGACGTTGAGTGAGCCCGGGAAAGCTACGATCGCATTGCCTGATGGCACAAGCTTCGTGGCAAACAAGTATGTGATTCAAAACGGCGATTACAAGAGTTTGATGATCTACTGGTACCAGGGAAGAGGACGAAACGTAGCGAGCGAGTATTGGGGCAAGTTTTACACCGTTATCGATAGCGTTCGACTGCGCCGTTCCAACGGTGCGATGGTCCGTGTAACGGTGCCGATCGGCCGTTCGGAAGCAGAAGCAGAACAGGCAGCGACCGAGTTGGCGTCGGCGGCATCCGCAGTTATGCCTGAGTATGTACCGTAACGTACGGGTGAAGCGGAGTGAAAGCTTTATAGTTTGCGAACGTCCGCAAACAACTTACTGGAAGTGAGTAGTAATTAACCTTTTTTGAGAATTGTCTCGGGTTTAAGTAGACCACCGGCATTTGCCCGCGGGTGTTCTTCAAGGACCTGAACAACATTAACGTTGTCCTGGTTCATAGCCAGGCGCGATGACGGAGTGAATTAATGAAAAGCGAGTGCCGTGGTCTTATCAAACAGATAAGCCTTTTCTGTCTTCTTGCAGCAGTAGCCATTATTCTTGCCGGCTGCACCAATCCCGAAAAAGCCAAAGCTCAACACCTGGCAAAGGGCGAAGAGTACCTGAACAATAAAAAGTATCAGGAAGCCTCCCTCGAGTTTCGTAACGCGATTCAGATTGACGACAAAGCCGCCGCGGCACACTGGGGCCTGGCGCGTGCGTTTGAAGGACTCCAACGCTATCCCGAAATGCTGGAGGAGCTGCGGAAAGTCGTAACCCTCGATCAGAACAATCTCGACGCAAAGCTTAAACTCGGTAACTACTACCTGATCGGCAGTCGCGGTCGCGCCGATGTCATTGCCGAATCAGACAGGCTCGCGAAGGAAGTTCTTCAGAAAGATCCAAACAATATCGAAGGCCACATTCTGATGGGCAGCGTGTTCTTCGCGCAGAACCAGAAAGATAAAGCATTTGAGGAACTCAATCACGCTGTTCAGTTGGATCCGAACAGGATTCAATCATATCTGAGCCTCGCGCGTTTCCATGTAGTCAACAAAGAATTCGATAAGGCCGAAGCTCTTTTCAAGAAAGCCATTTCGGTTAACGGCAATTCACCCCTGGCTCACACTGAGTACGGCAAGTTTCTGGCTCAATCCAATCGACTGCCTGAGGCAGAGGCAGAGTTGCGCAAAGCCGTCGAAGTTGGACCAACCGATCACGACGCGAGATTTGTGCTGGCAAGTTATTACCTCGTTAACCGGCGGTTTGATAAGGCTGAAGAGTCATACAAAGCTTTGGCTGCACTCGAGCCGGACAAACCCGAGAGCCAGGCTGTGCTGGCAGATTTCTATGCTGCCGTTAATCGCCTTGACGACTCCGTACGCATTTACCAGGACATTCTCGCCAAGTCGCCCGACTACATGCTTGGTCGTTATCGTTTGGCAGAAATTCTGCTAATGAAGGGCGATATTCAAAACGCTAATGCTCAGATCGATGAGGCGCTGAAGAAAGACAAAGAGGATCGGCAGGCACTCTTACTGCGAGCTCGAATGAAAGGCCAAACTGGTCAAGCGGATAATCTGAAGAGCGCCATCGAAGATCTGAAAGAAGTTTTGAAGCAGGAGCCAAACTCGCGGCCAGCCTTGTATTTCATGGCCCAATACAACTTCAGCCTTGGCTTCACGGATCAAGCCCGTGCTTTTGCTTCTGAACTCGAAAAGAATTATCCCGACTATTTGCCGGCGAAGTTGATGCAGCTTCAGCTAACACTCGGAAGCGGCGATCAAAAAGCCGCAATTTCACTTGCAGGTGACCTGCTCTCACGTTTGGACAAAACAGCTCCCGATCGCGAGAACTCGGCACAGTTGCTCACTGAAATTCGCGAGAAGACTTTGATAACGAGAGGCACGGCACAGCTCCAAGCTAAAAACAATGCCGCCGCGCGTGCAGATTTCGAAGCTGCCAGAAACACCAACCCAAACGATGCACTCGTCTACAACAGTTTGGCCCTGGCG
>OBKT01000001.1_pt1 | contig 28124 bp, 23 predicted proteins | sample 1519771 | NCBI WGS metagenome assembly OBKT01 (sample SAMN00737777, study PRJEB22531) | soil metagenome | reverse complement strand
CGGTGATTTCAGAAAGCGATGTAACGCGTCGTGAACCGTCGGACAGGCGCGCGACCTGCACGACGAGATTGATCGCTGACGCGACTTGCTGGCGCATCGCTCGATCCGACAGGCGCATACCCGTCATCTGAATCATTGTTTCGAGACGGGCCAGAGCGTCGCGCGGCGTGTTGGCGTGAACAGTCGTCAAACTGCCGTCGTGGCCAGTGTTCATGGCCTGAAGCATGTCAATCGCTTCACCACCGCGGACTTCACCGATCACGATGCGATCGGGACGCATACGCAGTGCGTTGCGAACGAGATCTCTTTGCGTAACCTCACCACGACCTTCGATGTTCGGCGGTCGTGTTTCAAGACGGACGACGTGCGGTTGCTGAAGCTGAAGTTCAGCCGAGTCTTCAATCGTGACGATACGTTCGTTTTCGGGAATGTAAGCTGAGAGCGCGTTGAGCAGCGTAGTTTTACCAGCGCCGGTACCACCTGAGATGAGAACGTTCAGGCGCGCACTCACAACCATCTGCAACATATCCGCGATGTCTTTGGTCAGCGCTTTGTTCTCGATCAGTGAAGTCATCTTCAGCGGATCGGCGCCAAAGCGTCGGATGGAAACTACCGGTCCATCGATAGCCAGCGGCGGAATAATCGCATTGACACGCGAACCATCCTGAAGGCGCGCGTCAACCATCGGTGACGACTCGTCGATGCGGCGTCCGATTGAAGAAACAATCCGTTCAATCACGCGCATCAGGTGTTCGTCGTCCTTAAAGGTGACGTTGGTGCGCTCGATTTTTCCGCGTCGCTCAATGTAGATCGTGTCGTGTTTGTTAACGAGAATGTCGGAAATGGTCGGATCTTTCAGCAGCGGTTCGAGTGGTCCAAGTCCGAAGAGTTCATGCTGAACGTCGTTGACCAGTCGTTCGCGTTCGGCAGCTGAAAGCGGCATCGCTTCCTGGGCCAGAACGGCCTCGGCCAAACGCGAAACTTCCGCATGGACCTGGTCCGGAGTAAGAGTTTGCAGTTTCGTCAAATCCATCCGGTTGATCAGCGTCCGGTGCAGACGTGATTTCATTTCCTGGAACGAGTGCTGACCGGTTCCGTCTGAAACCGCTCCAGGAGGAGTTGTGCCGTTGTTGCCGATTAATCTTTCACGTAGTGCCATTGTTTTTTCTCATCTGCGGGGCTGCCGCTTGCTAGACCTTTTCCATTGAGGCTTGCAGTTTGAAGTTTGGCTGGGCCGATTGTTTCTTGAGTAATGAAGCCCAGAACGGACGGCGTTGTTTCGATTCATCGATTGGCGCAACACCCAACGACATCTGCTGTGCGATGCGACGAATTTCGAGTGCGATCTTGGAAGTGGGCTCCGCCTGGACCAGCGGCGTGCCGAGATTGATCGAACCGACTGCCGTTTGATAATCACTCGGCACGAAACCCACGACGGGCTCACCGAGAAACTTTTCGACTTGCCTGAGATCCAGATCGATCTGCTTGCTCCAGCGATTCACGACGATGCGCACTTTCTTACGCGGGTATCCGAGTCGATCGAAGATCTCGAGCGCTCGTTGCGTACTGCGAATCGCGGGAATGTCGAGCGTTAGTACGAGAATGATTTCGTCCGACTGATCGAGCGCTGCGAGCGTGATCGAGTCGAACGTATGCTGCGGATCGAGCACCACGTAGTCGTAGTGTTCGCGGAGTTTCTGTAACACTTCGTAGATGTGTTGCGGTTCGATCTCGTCAGCGGAGTCAGCTTCGTGTGGAGCGGCCAGCAACGAAAGATTCGCCGAGTGCTGAGTGACGAGACTGTTGATCAGGTCTTCGTCGAGGCGCTGCCGTTTTTCAACCATGTCCGCGATCGAATACTTGGCTTCGAGACCTAAAAACAGCGGCAGGTCGCCGGCCTGAAGATTGAGATCAACGAGCACTGTTTTACTTGCAGTAGCGGCCGCCAGATTGGTTGCGATGAAGGAAGTGCCGCAACCGCCTTTACTTGAAAAGACGGAGACCATGCGACCTTTCTTCCTGGGCGCCTCTTCCTGTTTCTTACAAAACTCTGAAACACGCGACAGCACCGTGCGCAGTTCTTCGGTGCTAATCGGAATGCGCAGAAACTCGCGCGCACCCGCACGTAAGCTCTTCAGAATCAGATCAGGCGAAGCGTCCTGGGCGGCTGAAATGAGGGCGGTTCCCGGACATTCGGCATTTAACTTTTCAATAAATCTGACAGCCGTATCTGCGTTTGGACCAAGTGCGATGATCGCGACGTTGGGTTTTAAACGAACGATCTCTTCATAGAGCTGATCAGTGTCGTTACCACCGGCGAGCAGCTTCACGCGTTCTTCGGCAGTGATGGCGCGACGAATGTCTTTGAAGTTTTCGAGTCCGGTACTTAGAACGACACAAGTGATTGGTTCAGTCATAGTTTTTGGACCAGCCCTCTCCGGGCTTAGATGGGGCACAGTGTTTAGGGAAGTATGCCGGCTGATTCCCCTGTTAGTGTGGTTGAATACTCCGGCATCTTGATCGAGTTCGGCAGAAACGGAAGTACAAACTGAAACTGATAACCCGTAATCTTCACAGTTGCGGTACCGGAGTTAACTGAAAAATCGCCGCTGCGACTGATCTGGACCATAGCGGTGGTGAGTCCAGGAACAATGGGCTTCGTACCGCCTGCGGTATTGCCGTAGACGACGAGGTTCTTAATGTTCGTATCTTCGGTTCCACCCGGCGTATGCAGCGCGGCATACCGCGCCCCCTGCCGAGCCGCGTCGCTCAATGCGTTGTGAGCCCAAAGCACACGGCCAAACTCCAGCACTGCAAACACCGCCATGAGGAACACGGATGCGCCAATGGCGTACTCAACCAGAGTTGACCCCTTCTCGTCATGTTTGAAGTTCCTGATGCGGAGCATGATTTGGCCTCCCCCTTAAACTTGTTAGATCGAATTCGCGTTAAGCAGATAAAGCATCGTGATCTTCGGCTTAATATCCACATTCAGCGACAAGTTTTTGACCTTGGTAAGCTTCCCGAGATCGAATAACGATTTATGCTTGTAGTTATTGAAGCTGATCGTAACGGTCGTCGGTACACCATTGCCGTTCTTGTAAGTGCCCCCTGCAAAGGTCACATCGACGTTGTTCATTGTCAGACCGGGCAACACTGGCGTTCCCGAGCCGGTGGTATTTCCGTAAACCACCAGGCTCTTGGTTTTTGCGACCCAATCGAACTGGGTACTATCGATGCTTTTGGTGCACATGTATCTCGCCCCGACGCGCGCCGCCTTGGCGAGGGTCGTGTATTCGTAGAAGTAGCGGCCAAACTCACCCACTGCCGCAAACAACATCAACAGAATCGGAACGACAATCGCGACCTCGACGAGTTGCACGCCCTGCTCTTCACGACGAAAGCGATGCAACCAATTGAATCGTCGCCAACGACGCTCATTTCGAATTTTGCGTACTCGATGGTGCATTTTCTTTTCCTCCTATTTGTATAAAACAGGAGTGGTCACGAGTGGACTGGTTCCACCACCCGGGCTGTATGTCCCAATGCCCACTGTGATGTCGTCAATGTATTCGGCTACCAGGTCTCCATTGCCACTGCCGCCGATTTTGGTCTGCAGGAAGAACTGACCGATGCGATCGAACTTCACGGTGTTCTTACCCTGGTCGTACTCTGAAGCCTTTACGATCGGGATATAGACCACGCGGCGATTGCGGAAACCTGTATGTGATGGTGGTTTGGTGGAAGTGCCCGCTTTGTACGTATCGTAATTGATGTTCTCCTGGATGTTCTGATCCGGAGGCATGTCAATGGGATTGACGTTGTTTGAAAGATATTCGTCGAACCGAGTGTTGATACCTTGTCTGACAGCACCCGCTGTCACACCGGTCTTTGTATCGACGGAATAAACTGCCCCCGGTCCTGCGCACGCGTCAACACCGGCCCCAAGACCAACGCGAGCGTCATTTCCACCAGCACCCGCCAAAGCGAGAATCTGATAATTGCCCGGCGAGATCATGTTGCCGGACGACGCGCGGAAGGTGTATGTGAATCCCGGTGCGATCGGAGTGCCGTAATCAATTACCGTTACCGGCAAAAAATCGCAGATGTTGCTCAGAGGAACCGAGTAGCCCGCGGTCGCTGTTGCTTTCACATTCTTGCTCTTACCAAGCACGATCGCCGCGAACGAAACTGCCACTGGAGTTGGCTCGGTTGTGACGCGCACAAAACGGATGGTCGCGGCGGTGCCCGGGCCTCGAGCTCCCGACGCCGGCATGTAACCGTTGTCTAAAGTCGCCGAGAACTCGACGTTCGTGATCTTCAATCCCGTCTTGCTGAAGTTGTAGGTGTTTGCTGCTTTGTCTATGGCAGCTAACGCATCGTCGATGCCCTTTGGTGCGCCATTAAGAGCTGATACAGCAGCGATCGCTGCTGCATCAGCTCCGTTTTGAAGCTCCGTCTTAACGAGGTACAACCTGCTGATATCTACTCCCAATCCGACCGCTAACAGAATCGCTAACATCCCGATTGCTGACGTCGCCAGGATTGAGCCTCGTTCGTTTCTTCTCGATCCCGCTTGTTCTACTGTTCTGTGCTTCATGTTCTCCCCCTCTTTTTACGAATGGTTCGGCTCGAGAAAGAAGAGGTTGATTACCAGGGCCTGACAGTTTCGGGATTAAGGTCCATCTTCACTGCTTTGGCGACTGGCAGGGCAGGATTACTGTTGCGCACGCTGCCGACAGTGCCGGTCGTGCTGGATTGAGTAGTAGCGTCGGTCGACTTGGCTTTCGGCTCTTCAGCTTTCGCCGGAGCCGCAGCCGGTGCCGGTGCCGCTACTGGAGTTTGTTCGTTCTGTCCGGAAACCTTGTAACCGGTCTGGCCCTGAACGCCTTCACCCTTTGGCTCAACACCCAAAGGTGAACTGCCCTTCAGACCATCTATGCCACGCATGTTCGGAAGATCGTCGCCGTTGACTGGCTTCACCATGTGGGCAGTCACAAAGAACATCAGCTCGGTCTCTTTCTTCTCGAATGACTTCGACTTGAAGAGCGCGCCGATTACGGGAATGTCACTGATGATCGGAATTCTCGACAGCGTCTTGGTTTCGTTGTTGTCGAGCAAACCTGCGAGCGCGAATGCCTGACCGTCACGCAGCTCAACGCCGGTCTTGGCGCGACGAGTGCGGAGTGCTGGAACGACGAAACCGTTGAAGCGGACGCCGTTGCTGAAGTCGATCGTGGAAACTTCCGGCTCGAGTTCGAGACGAATGTGATCTTCGTCGACGATGGTTGGTTTGAAGTTCAGGCGAACGCCATATTCTTTCCAAACGATCGTGATGCCCATGCCGCCACCGCTGCTCGCGTTCTGAAGTACCGGTACCGGAAACTCACCACCGGCGAGGAAGCTCGCCTGCTGGCCGTTCATCGCAATCAGGTTCGGTTCAGCCAACTCGCGATACGCACCTTCAGTACGCAGGAGTTTGAGCATGGCCGCGGTGTTGAGTGAACGGTTGAAGAGCAGCACGTTCAGAGCCGGGTTCATGATCGCACTAGCCGCGCCGATGACCGAGTCGCCGATGCTGCTTGGACCACCACCGCTGTTCGCGTAGCCACCAGTAGATCCATTGGTCAGAAACGAGGTGCCGTAGTCACGCAGACGGTTGCGATTAACTTCCGCAACGCGAACCTCGAGTTGCACCTGCGTCGCATTCGTGACTGGCGACGTCAGCATATTCACGACCTTGAAGTTCGCAGCTTCGATAACGCTCTGTACCTGCGCTGAAGTCGTGGCGTTTGCAACACTGCCGGAGATCACGACTGATCCATTGGCCTGGCTCAAACGAATATCGTCTTTCGGAAACAGTGCGCGGATTTGCGAATCGATCAGTGAAAGATTGGCGCGCACGTAAACGTCAAACATCAGAAACTGACCGCCGGTCTGTTCCCAGGCGATGAAGTTGACCTGACCAAAAGCTTTACCATTGACGAGCACCTGGTCGGGCGTGACGAGCACGGCTTCGGCGATGTCCGGATTGGACACCGAGAAGCGTCCAACCGGGCGATCGAAATTGATCACGCGCGACTGTCCCACCAGAACGTTGACGGCGATCGCCTCTTTGTTCTGGCTAAAGGACGCCTTGTAGGAGTTTTCCTGCGCGTGCGCGATGGAGGTAGCAAAAAGTGTAATCAGGGACGCCAGTAATAAACTCACTCGGCGTGAAATTTGGGAACGGCTCTGCATGATCTTATGCTCCTTTGTGTCTAGCGATCGTCAATGCGATCAACTTCAATAGTTAGTTAAGTGTTGAGTGATCTATGGAAACTCGACGCTGCGCTTCTTGGCGCCCTCGATCATTTCCACTGACGCACGCGGTGTGGGTTGAGGAGCTGGGGCTGCTGCCGCTGGTTTCGCCGCCGGCGCTGAACGACGCGCTGGTCTGGATTCCTGTTTCGGTTGTTCACTCTTTAATGCACCAGGCTCTGGAATCGGCTGAGCGGCTTCGCCACCTAACAGGTTGCGTTTGTTGACGCCCTGAGTCTGTTCGTCACCCTGGTCCACCTGGTTGCGCATCACGAGTTGCAACTTGCCTTCGGTCGAGGCGAGCGCGAGTTTCTCTGCTTGTTCCGGCGTGACCTGAAGCGTGACGGCCTTGACGCTGTTGGCTTCGCGCTCGTTTTCAGGCTTGTCGATGTTTTGACCGTTGGCCAGCACCTTGATGTTCTGGAGCACGATCTTGGAAACCGGATCCTGATGGCTCATGCCTTGTGGGTCGATGGTTACAACTACGTCAACCAAAGAACCCGGCATGATGAAGCCAGAGATGCCGGCAGCGTCGTCAACCTTGACGGTCATCGCGCGATAACCTTCCGGTATCACGGCCGACAGTCCCGCTGCGGTTCCTTCCGGCGCGAGTCTCGCTTCAGTGATTGGCTCGCGCGCAGCGATGTTCACCACTGCCACGCGTCCGGCCAGCTTTTCAGGCGATTCGAATGCTCCGTCGGGAGTTGATTCCTTAGGAAACTGGACCACCATGATTTGCTCGGGAATGATCTTGCTGCCGACGGCAATCGGTACCTTCGCCACCGCTACCTTGTTCAGGTTCTTGCTGAAGGCCTGGGCACTCGATAAGTATTTGCTGACTGAGACGGCAGCGAGCACTCCGAAAATCAGCGCCCCTACCAGAACTACAAAGAAACGTTTGTTTCGCATGGGAATCAACTCTCCGTTTTCGACAGGCCGTGGCCTGGTCAATAGCCGCTAACTAGCCGCTGTTAAGGGTGAAAAATCGCGGTTGCGATAATGGCGCCGATAGTGATAGCCGCGCCGTATGGAATGGTGAGCCGACGATCAGCGGGGACACTGAATCTGGGCATTTGCCAGCCTGGTAACAAGCCAACCAGAATCTGTAGCACGCGATGTAACGTGGTGCTGACAGCTCCTGATCGCAGCATGACCACCACAGCAAGCAAACCGCCGGTTAAAACGACCACCACAAAAGTTGGAAATACAAGCTGAGCGCCGAGTACTGAGCCGATGGCAGCGAACAGTTTGACGTCGCCTGCACCCATTGCTCCGAACACGTGCAACATGAACATCAAAATAAAAGCTAGTGCGCACCCACCTAAGCTGCTCAAACCACCTTGCAGCCCGCCGAGCGCGAAGTTCATAGTCATTCCGCTGATCAGAGTGGCAAGTACGAATGGATTAGGAATGCGGCGATATCGCACGTCGTGATAAATGATGAGCACGGCGAGCGGTATTAAGAAGAGTTCGAAGATGATTGCGGTTGGACTGAGCATCGATCACATACAGACGCCCCGAGCAAGCGGGGGAAAAAAGCGGCGCACCTGGTGCAGTTTCAACTTCACTAGGCGCGCCACTTCCGATTTGGCGGTAAGCGATTACTGGGTAATCGTGTTCGCGAGTTCGGTGATCTTCGTGGCGATGTTGGTGCCCAGGGTACGGAAGGCTACGACAGCTGCCATGGCAACCAGCGCTGCGGCGACTGCGTACTCTGAAAGTTCAAGACCAGTTTCGTCATTCAAGAATTTCTTAATCATTTTGTTGCTCCTTTAGTTTCGGTTAGGCGTTATTACTTGGATGAGCCGGCAAACATGACGCTAACCGTGGAAGGGTCAGCACCGCGTGACTTTGTCTTCGCTGGAGAGAGTTGAACCGCTGTGGCCGTGCGGCGGCCAAAGCCATTGATTCCACTTAGAACAGCACTCAACAAAGTAAGCATCAGCAGCAGCACGTCGTTATTTCTGATTCCCACCGTCTTGATGCTGGCGAGAATTGCCAGTGCCAGGAGTGGGGAAATGATTGCGAGCGTTACGACCGATGCCAGGTTTTTTGTGGTGTTAGCCTTCATTGGGTTTGTCTGCCCGACTGTTATGCGATGCGTTTGTTGCCTCGCGACGAACATGACGTTTACAACCGGTGTGCCAATGGTCCAATGTGGGTTTTTGTTGGCTTTAGAGTCAGGTTTTGTAGCCTGTGGTTGACAACTTCACGTGGTCCAACTTTGATTGTTGGTGGTGGAAGTTGATGATTTAGTTTGAGATATGCGGTTGTCGCCAACAGTTGACAAGCCTGGGCCACAAAGAGGCACAAAGGGCACAAAGCAGAAAACACAAAGGGCAGATCTAATCTTAGATCTGCCCTTATATGTTTAATGCCTCTGTGCTTTTTGTGGCTAAGCGCGGTATTGCATGCCGGGTTCGGTGTCTTCTTGTAAAAAGTCGCCGATATCGATTGCGAGGCGTTTGAGTTTTTTATAGAGCGTCTGTCTTGATCCTAATCCTAACGCTTCGCTCGCCTTTGCTACGTTGCAATCATGACGCTTGAGAGTTTCAGTAATGACGCGTCGCTCGTAATTGTCGAGTAAGTCGTCCAACTTTTCCGCAGCGACTTCGTTCTGAGCGTTTTGCGGGCGAATCCGTGAACTGATGTTCTCAGGGCGGATGTAACCGTCATCTTCAGCGTAAAGAACGAGGCGTTCGATCTCTGCTGCGAGTTCGCGAATGTTCCCGGGCCATGCGTACGTCTCGAGGATCTGGATCGCCTCGGCAGTAATTCCAGAAATCGGTCTTTCATTCTTCCGCGCGTAGTGACTAATGAAATGTGAAATCAGCGCATCGATGTCTTCACGTCGATCTCTTAACGGCGGTACCTTCAACGTCAAGGTCGCAATTCTGTAATACAAATCTTCGCGAAAGAGTTTTTCGCTGACTAGTGTTTCCAGATCTTTGTGTGTGGCAGCGATCACCCGCACGTTCACTTTTCGCGGCGCGCGATCACCGAGTGTATGGACCTCGCCCTCCTGGAGAAACCTCAAGAGCTTCGGTTGGAGTGGCAGCGGCAAGTCACCAATCTCGTCGAGAAACAAAGTTCCATTCTCAGCGGATCGGATCAAACCTGCCTGGTCCGACATCGCGCCTGTAAACGTTCCGCGCCGGTGTCCAAACAACATGCTTTCAACCAGCTCCGCGGGAACCGCAGAGCAGTTGAAAGGGATAAACTCACTTTCAGAGCGCCGGCTGAGTCGATGAATCGCACGCGCGATCAATTCCTTTCCGGTGCCGGACTCGCCCGTGACGAGTATCGTTGAATTCGAGTCTTTGATTCGTTCGACGTTCTTTGCTACTTCCGCCATGACACGACTACTGAACACCATGCCCGGCAGTGAACTCGCTGAAGTCACTGTCACTGGTTTGGTTCCACTCGGAATAACAGTTGTAGTCGACTGATGCGAGTGGGCCAGGTGTGCAACGTCACTGAGCGCGTTTAGTTCCTTTGCCTGGTCGCACGTCAACGGTCGAACGCATCGTCCGTAAAGCGCCGCGCCTTCGCGCATACTCGACGGCAAAGCAAGCAAAATGCAGATGGCGTGATCGCCCTCTTTTGCAGATTGCGGCCGACCTTTGCTCGCGAAGATCTCAGCTACTGCGCTTTCCCCGATCGCGATCTCCTTGTCTTCGAGTCCTTCAGCCCAACGCAGTGTTGGCTTACCTGAATCTGAAGTCGCCCAGATGGAAAGGCCGTAGGTCGGCGCCGTCGCTTCCACCATTAAACTGACCTTAATCATTACCTCGTAGAGGAGATCCGGCCCGCCGTTAGCGGCTTCACAGACAGCTCGTACTATTGAACTGATGGGTAATCGCAGGGAACTTGACTCGGAGGCAGGGGCATCCGGGCTCAGGACCGAAGAGTCAGACATCTACACCCTTCCTTAATTGGCTCGAAAAGTTGTGGGACCTAACTTCAGTGAGGAGCCGCACGGGACAAGAACATCAAACCGTACTGCCAAGGGCTTTTAGCAGCCCGCAGGTTTATGAAGTCTAGTTTGGTGAGGCGAAAGTGTCAACAAGTTTTAACTCTTGGAACCACGAAGGATTTCCGTTCGCCACCCGTTCGCCAAATTCACAGCTTAAGCGCTGAAAGTTCAAGTAAATGTTCAACTTACACGGATAAAGCATTGATTAGAAAAATCTTTACACCCTTTAAGCGCGATGCTATTGTCCGCCCTATCGCCGCTAAGTTGTTGAGCGGCAAGCACATTGACAAGCCGCGAAGTACATTTAGTTGGGGCTGCGAGTCGCAAGGTGCCTGCTATCTTGTGGCTAAACCCACATTTTCAGTTAAGCAGCCTCTTAACTGAAGCGCATGACAATCTACTCGGGGATGGGTCGCTAGGCCGTCGTAACGGAGGGCCTTCACCTTTGCCGCAGTTGGCATGAAGCTGGAAAGTACGAGCTGGGCGGAAATCAAACGGCAAAGGACTAGGAGGTGTTGAGGTGAGTAGGGTCGCAAATAGTTACTGGGTTGACGAAAGAATCAGGACGCAACAAGTGTCCCCACGCACAAATTCATTGGCTTCCGTGCAACAGATCTCGCTGGACATCATTGGCACGCGTACTGAGGTGCGTCGCAGGGGCGGAGTAATTCCCTCCTGGGTTGTTTTCGGAATGATTCTGCTGGCGACTCTCGCCGTTTGCGTGACGGTCAACATGCGCACGCGCGCCAAAGTCCAGGTTGCCGCACAACAACTTACGGTGATGCAGACCGACGTAGAAGCATTGCGCAACGTGAATCAGTCGTTGAAAACAGAATTGCAAAGACTGCGAACCGATCCGAGGACGATCGAACTCGCCGCGCGCTCGCGGTTGAATATGGTTCGTAGTAACGAGTTTGTTGTTCCCGTGGAATGATGATGTCAATCACCAACGGAAAAATCGATTTCTATGCCTGCCAACACCTGCCCATAGTTGTCTTCTGCTCGACATCCACGCAACCGGGTTAACCTTCCGAGTTGGCGCGGCTGTGACTGCCATCGCAGCCGCGCTCCCCTCTTAAAAATTTATCCAGGAAATTACGCGAGAGCCCTTTCACCGGCCGGCACTTGTTCACTCATAGTTCGAAGTTGCCACAAGCCAAAGGCTGCAACTGCGAGCGTGTAGATTTGAAGGCCTGTCGCCATAGCGATGCCCTGTGTAAATAATGGTGAGAGATATAAGAGGAGAAGGAGGCTTTTGTACCCGAATGGCAGAGGCCGGACACCCAACCTGAAAAACTCCGCCGTTAGCAGGAGGACGGCTAACACCAGGATCGTACTATCGTAGATCCCCATATAAATATTCAGCACTGGCGTGCAGCTTATAGTTAACGCCCACAGACGCCGCCCGTGCGTTTCATTTCTGAAGCGCCACCAGAAAGTGACCACAAACGGTATAACGAGCAACACAAGCAGCGCCGTAAGTATCAGTCTCAACTGTCCGTGTTGAGGCAGCAAGAGACGCATGAAAGAATTGATGTCGACGTATTTCCATGAGCGCAGACCTTCTTCGATTGTGGACGCGGCGCCGTAAAACAGGAGACGGTTGACGAAGCTTTTGCACCCCTGCCAGCCGACGAGAATGTATGAGACCACGGCCAGCACCAGATTACCTGCTGCGAGACCGACGATCGTTAACCAACGTCCCGTCAACAGGAGCATAGGAACAATTAGAAACAGCAACGTCGGTTTGTAGGCGCATAGCGCTAGTGCGACACCACTCCAGAATTTTGTGCGCGGCTCAATGGCAATCGCGAGCGCCAGGCAAAAGAAGCCGAAGGCAGAGGTTTGACCACCAGCGAGACATTCGACCAGGAAGGGCCAAAACGAAAGCGCGAGCAATAGCGCTGTTAACCGGATCTCGTCAGGTAAATACTTCAACGCATGCCAGAGAATTAAAAACCCTGTCACATACAATGCGATCGAGATGAGTAACCACGCCAGGTAGGCCAATGTATAAGGTAGTCGTGAGAGGAAAATAAAAGGGACGACGAAGAACGGCGCGTTCGCGTAAGTTAACTCCTCATTGACCGGCGCATCAGGAAAGTTTTCGTGATACAGGCGTTTGTGCAAAGGAACGTCATAGATACTCGCCGGATCGTGGTAATTGAAGATTTGTCCCGCAACGTAGAAGGCTCCGAAGTCGGCGCCAAGAAAAGGACCGAAAATCGTGCGGCCACGCTTTGCGGTAGCAAACGAGACGGTCAGAACGATCAAATAGATCGCCAGGATCATTATCGACATCCTGCGAATGTATGACTGATTCAGGCGACGCTCGATAAACGACTTCACAGTTTGCGAATGTAGTAGATCGTCCTCTATGTCAACAAGTTTTTTATCGTTTGTCCCTGAATCAATCGGTCACGATACAAAAGCTGCAACAATGCGTGTACACTGTGCCTTTGCGGCTTCGGAGAAGATTTACTAAATTCGATATGAGCGCATTTGGTTAAACGGAGGGTCGATGCCTGAAATAAAGGAAAGCTCTTCACCCGCGGAGACAGAGCAGGAACGTTGGGAGCAGGAGACTCTTAAACCTGCACTGGAGAAACATCCGGAACGGAAAAAGACGTTTCAGACCGTTTCACTCGACGACGTCGACCGTCTTTACACTCCCGCCGACGTTGCGGATCAAGACTTCGCGCGCGACATCTCTTTTCCAGGTGAGTTTCCCTACACACGCGGCATTCATCCGACTGGCTATCGCGGCAAGCTTTGGACCATGCGCCAGTTTGCCGGCTTCAGCACCCCTGAAGAAACAAACGCTCGCTTCAAGTATTTGATGGAGCAAGGTCAAACCGGACTCTCAGTTGCCTACGATCTGCCGACCTTGATGGGATACGATGCTGACTCGCCGTTATCAGAAGGCGAAGTCGGAAAATGCGGCGTTGCCGTATCGTCACTTGCAGACATGGAAGTCCTCTTTGATGGAATTCCGTTGGAGCAAGTCACAGTCTCACAAACGATCAATGCTCCGGCTTCGGTTCTGCTCGCGATGTATCTCGTCGTGGCGGAGAAACAAGGAGCTCGTTGGGACAAGATCTCAGGCACACTTCAGAACGACATTCTCAAGGAATACATCGCTCAGAAAGAATGGATCTATCCGATCAAACCGGCGATGAAGCTCGTGATCGATACGTTTGGCTTCTGCACCGAACATGTGCCTCGCTACAACCCGGTTTCAGTGAGTGGCTATCACATCCGCGAGGCAGGCGCGACTGCGGTCCAGGAACTCGCGTTCACTTTGCGCGACGGTATCGAATACGTTGCCTGGGGTGTTGAAGCTGGTCTCGAGGTCGATCGCTTCGTGCCCCGCATGTCTTTCTTCTTTAACGCGCACAACGATTTCTTTGAAGAGATTGCCAAGTACCGCGCGGCTCGTCGCATTTGGGCGCGTGAGATGAAGAATCGCTTCGGTAGTAATTTCGAACGCACGTTACAACTTCGTTTCCACACGCAAACCGCCGGCGTCTCATTGACGGTCCAACAACCACTCAACAACATCGTACGCGTCGCGATCCAAGCACTCGCAGGGGTACTCGGCGGCACACAAAGTCTGCACACTGATGCTTACGACGAAGCACTCGCGTTACCAACCGATCGCGCCGCACTGATCGCGCTCCGCACGCAACAGATCATCGCGGAAGAAACCGGCGTGGCGAATACAGTCGATCCACTCGGTGGCTCTTATTACCTCGAATCACTGACGGAGAAGATGGAACAGGAAGCACTCGATTACTTCCGCAAGATCGATGCGATGGGCGGCATGGTCGCGTCAATCGAAAAAGGATTCCCGCAACGCGAAATCCAGGACTCGGCTTATCACTACCAGAAAGCTGTCGAGCGTGGTGATCAGGTAATCGTCGGCGTCAACAAATATGCGATGACTGACGAACCAGCTGAAGTGCCGATTCTCGTAATCGATGAAGGTGTTCGCACTCATCAGGTTGAGCGACTCGAACAAACGCGCACACGACGCGACGCGGGCTCAGTTGCAAACGCACTCGAGAAACTAAAAATGGCTGCGCACAAAAACGAGAACACGATGCCGGCAACGATCGACGCCGTGCGCGCTTACGCAACGCTCGGCGAGATCTGCGCAGCGCTCCGAGACGTTTACGGAATTTACGAGGAACCTGCCTTTTAACCAGACGATGTCCAATCGAAAGATTCGCGTTCTAGTAGCTAAGCCCGGTCTCGATGGTCACGATCGCGGCGCCAAAGTGATCGCCCGCGCGTTGCGCGATGCCGGCATGGAAGTGATTTACACCGGCCTGCGCCAGACTCCGGAGATGATCGCCGCAGCCGCGTTGCAGGAAGATGTCGACGCGGTCGGCGTGTCAATATTAAGTGGCGCACACAATACGCTTTGCCCACGCATCGTCCAGTTGCTGCGCGAGAAGGGTATGGACAACTGCCTGGTCTTGGTGGGCGGCATTGTGCCCCAGGAAGATCTACCCAAACTCAAGGAGCAAGGCGTCGCCGAAGTCTTTTTACCCGGTACCTCAACCGAAGACATCGTCAAATTCCTTCAAGCCAACGTAAAACCCCGCGACTAACGCCCGAAACTCACTGATTTCCAAGCATTTGCGACTACAAATTTGTGGACTGTTTCCTGTTTTTTGGATGTTTTTAGAGCTCGACCGCGCTCCGTCTGCAAAAATGCGCCGAAAACCTCCGGTTTTTCACCGGTGGTCCATGAGGCATATTTGTTGCGAAGGCGGAACTCGTTAGTACGCACTTCAGATCTTTCTGCGATCTCCCCCGACTCCACTTTTATCAGGAGATAACAACAATGAAGACTGGCTCTCTAGAAAGATGGCTTTTTTCGGCATTCCTGGCGGTGTTACTCATGGCATCGTCAGGCATGTCGACCAACGTGTTTGGACAAACGTCCAACACGGGCACTGTCACCGGAGTAGTCAAAGATGAGAAGGGCGGGCTGGTTCCTGGCGCGTCCGTCAAAATCGTCAACTTGGGAACTAATGCCGAACGCACGGCAACCACGACCTCCGATGGCGTTTATGAATTAACTCAACTTGTTCCCGGCAACTATCGGCTGGAAATTCAAGCTACCGGTTTCGCAAAGTACGTTCAGGAACCCGTCGTCGTAAACGTACTACAACGCACGACTGCCAATGCTGATTTAAAAGTTGGCGGCATCGGTGAAACCGTAACGGTGACCGGCGAAACTGCCCCCCTTGTGGAAACCACGAAGACAGACGTCAGCGGCGTCATCGACCAGCGTCGTCTCGAGAACCTTCCGGTCAACGGTCGCTCGTTCGCATCGCTCGCGATCCTGATTCCGGGCGCCACGCTGCAACCGTCCTTCGATCCGACCAAAGCGCGCGTAGGTACGTTTTCGGTCGGTGGTTCAACCGGACGCAACTTGAACATCACCATCGACGGCGGCGACAACAAAGACAACGCAGTCGGCGGCATCCTCCAGAACTTCTCAATGGAAGGAATTCAAGAGTTTGCTCTTTCGACTCAACGTTTCTCAGCAGCTAACGGTCGTTCCGGCGGCGCGCTGCTGTCAGTCGTTTCGAAGAGTGGAACTAACGACTTTCATGGTTCAGTCTTCGGGTTCTTCCGTGACGATGCGCTGAACGCAAATGCTCCGAAACTCCTGGCGGAAGTCAACCCGGATCTATTTCCCGATCCTGCGGACGCTGTTAAGCCGCCATTCAGCCGCCAGCAATTCGGCGGATCTATTGGTGGTCCAATCAAGAAAGACAGAGCCTTCTTCTTCGGCACTGTGGAACGCACACGCGAGCGTGGTAACTCCATTGTCCCCGGCGTAGACCAGGAAAAGATCAGCTTCCTCCAACCTTTTGGTTATCAAGCCGTCCAGTTCCTGCCGCAACCATTCAATGACTGGCAGTACACGATCAAAGGTGACTTCAATCTTTCACCGAAGCACACGCTTGTGACTCGTTTCGCCGGTCAGAACAACAATGCCTTGAACGATCAGGCAGGCTTTCTCGTCGTGCGCACGGACCTTTCCGGCGGCAACGAGAGTTTGAACACCCTCTATAACTTCCTGGCTTCGTTGAGCTCGACCTTCAACAGCACAACGGTCAACCAGTTTACGTACCAGTTTCAAACTTTCGACAACCGCATTAATGCAACCACCGACCTGAACCTGCTGGTCTTCCCGGACGGGCTCGCGGTCGGCCGCAATGGAAACGTCCCGCAACAGACTCTTCAGAAGAAGCACCAGTTCCGCGATGACCTGACCTGGAACCGCGGCAATCACGGCTTCAAGTTTGGCGGCGACTTTACCTACGTTCCCACTCTCGGTGGTCTATTCGCTTTCAACTCAGCGCCGGAGTACGACTTCAACTTCAACGCTGATGAGATCGCGCTCAATCCTGCACAGTTTCCGCAGGGATTCAAAACCACTCAAGTGCTGCCGGGTTCGGTTACCTGCCCGGCCATCGTTGGTACTGCGACTTGCACCGCGGCTGACCTCGACGGAGTCGGCGTAGTTGCGGACGTTATACTTTCGGGTGGTGATCCCAAGTTCGACCTGCGCGACGGAGCGAAGCAGTTTGCTTTTTATGCACAGGACGACTGGAAGGTCACGCCGCGATTGACGCTGAACCTCGGCGTTCGCTACGACGTCGACTTCGGCTTCGTTGACCACGGTCACGCCGCCGAGAACCGAGCGTTCCAGGCGCTGCAGATCATCGGCAGCCAGTTCGCTCACAAGGTTGTCGAGGACGATAAAAACAACATCAGTCCGCGAGTAGGTTTCGCATGGGATTTGCGCGGGGATGGGCGTTCAGTGTTACGAGGTGGATACGGCATCTACTTCGATCAATCATTCCTGAACGTGCCGCTCTTTGCAGTACAACAGGCGAATCCGGAAATCTATGCGACCTTCGTCAACGATGATCCGAATCTGAGTATCGACTCACCCGCGCCGGCTGTCCCGCGGCCACTGACGAACCCATTGTCAGGCACGCGCGGAAGAATGCTCGATCCGGATTTTGAATCGCCATATACACAACAGTGGAACCTCGGCTATGCCCAGGAAATCGGAACAAACATGGCGTTGGAGTTTGATTACATTCACATCCTCGGACTCCATGAGTTTTCCAGTCTGGATATCAATCCACGCATTGGACCACTCATCAACGCGCAGCGCAGCGATCCGAATCCGGGGCGCATTTTGACGCCACTATTCAGCGCGCATGCGGCAGAATTGACGGCGAAATTCGGTACGGCGACTCCGTTCGGCCGCATCACGGTGGCCCAATCCGATAGCCGTTCGAGGTACGATGCATTCACCGTGGCGTTCAAGAAACGTTATGCAAATAAGTTTCAACTGAATGCTCACTACACTCTCGCGAAGTCGCAGGCATGGTTCGGCGCAACCGCGGACTTCGGTCTACAGCCGCAGAACCTGTTCGTCAAATTTGACCCGATCAACTTCGGACCAACCAATGAAGACGAACGACACCGGTTCGTTGTGTCGGGCATTTTTGACCTGCCCTGGGACTTCCAAATAGCGCCGATCTTTCAGATGGCATCCGCACGTCCTTACAGCATTTTCCCGGCGTGTGGTTGCGACATTAACCGAGACGGCGTAATCAATGACCGCGAGTCAGTCAATCCCGGCATCGATGACCAGCACAAGCTGCCATTGAACGATCATCGCGGCGATAGCTTTTCACAGTTGAACGTGCGCGTTTCGAAGTTCTTCAAGTTCCGCGAGAACATGAAGCTCGGTCTTTTCTTCGAGGCGTTCAATGTTTTCAACACTGGAAACTACGGCAATCAGTTCCAGAACACTACGGGTGAACCGGATTTCGGCAAGCCAATCAACTTCTTTGGCGCAACCGGATTCTCCGAGCCACTCGGAATTCCGTTCCAGGCTCAGCTGGGCGTTCGCTTTAGCTTCTAGCTGATGTATCAACCACGGATTTACGCGGATTTTTATTCGCGTAAATCCGTGGCCTATTTTAAACTGCCGCTATGAAATGCACGCTCCTCCTGTTCTTGCTGCTCGCCTGCTTCTCTATAGCGTCTGCACAAAGCGTGCTTTCAGGTAAGGTCATCACACCTTCCGGCACTCAACCTACAAATCCCGTGCGCGTGAAACTCACCTTTAACGGGCGCGCTATTAATGAAACGTTTACGGATCTGAGCGGACGCTTTTCATTTCCCGGTGTCGGTCGTGGAACCTATCAACTTACTGCCGACGGTGATGGTATCAATTTTGAAACTACAACCATTTATGCAGAGATCCCTGCGTTCGGCTCAGCCCCACAAAGCTTCACGCAGGACATTCAGCTCCGGCCCATCATTCACAAACCAGCGGCCCAACCCGGCGTAGTAAATGCTTTTACTCAGAACGTGCCCGAGTCCGCAAAGCAGGCACTCACACTCGGATTGAAACTCGCTGGAGAAGGAAAGGTTGAAGAGGCCATCGAGAATATGCACAAGGCCGTCAAGATCTTCCCCGACTATTTTGACGCTCACCTTGAACTCGGCAACATCTTTCTCAAGACCGAGCAGTTCAATGAAGCAATCGCCGAGCTCGATCTAGCGCGGCAGGTAAATCCAAACGACGAACGCACGTATCAATCGTTCGGTCTGTTGCTCATGAAACAGCGGAATTTTGGAATGGCCGTGTTGATCTTCACCGAAGCAGCGAGACTGAATCCCGCGAACCCACTGAATGCGGTCATGAAAGCGACGGCGTTAATTCATCAGGCCGCGGTCACTCCTGAATCGGCGCCCGCCACCGAGAATCGAAGTTATCTCATCGGTCGCGCGGAGGTCGCTCTCGCGCAGGCTGCGAATCTGAGTGAAAACAAACTCAGGCCCGACACGATGACGATGGCTTTGTTCTACGAGTTGAAAGGCGACCCCGAAAAAGCGGCGACGGAGTTGGAGTCATACCTGAAGAAGAACCCACAAATAAAAAACTCACCCGCGATTCAAAACGAGATCAAGCGACTGCGTGAGAAGGCAAAAACGAAGCAGTAGTTTATGTGCGGTCCTTTTGTAGAAACTTTGCGATGCTTTGCTGGCAATCGTCTGTGAGGCGCGCGATGACGTTGACGTCGGCGCCGGTTTCCAAAGCTTCAGCGAATGCCATTCCATCCATCTGGTAAAGCAACGTCTTGGTTAGACTGATCGCGGAAGCGCTCATTTTTTCAAACTCATTGACATATTGATTCACGTCTTCTTCAAAATTCGCTTCGGGAAAAACGTGATTCACAAGCCCGAAAAGCTTCGCCTGATCTGCGCTGACCTCGGCGCCGCATGTGATCAGTTCGAAGGCGCGTTTTTCGGAAACGTTGCGTCTGAGGATCGCCATCACCATCGCGGGCACAAAGCCGATCTTCACCTCGGGATAACCGAAGCGCGCTGATGATGCAGCAAGCACGAGATCACAGGCCGTCGCTAATCCACAACCGCCCGCAAGCGCTCTTCCGGTTACGGCAGCGACGACCGGAATCGGAAGTTGTCTGATCAATAAAAACAACTCCAGCAACAATCTCGCGTCTTCCGAGTTCTCAGCGACTGACGCATTCGCGATCTTTTGAAGCGCCGCGAGATCTGCGCCCGAGCAGAAATCCTTCCCTGCTCCGGAGATCACAACCACTCTAACGCGCTGATCCTTCGACGCTTTCTTCAAGCCATCCTTGATGCCGGCAATGACAGCATCATTCAGCGCATTACGTTTCTCGGGCCGGTTGAGCGTAACCCGCGCCACGGCGCCGTCAACTGAGTAAAGCACTGTCTTATCGGCGTTCATCTGTTATTTAAATCCGCGGCTTCTGTGTCACTCAACTCAATTTCCATCCGCAGCAACGCCGTCGAGAAAGTCTTTCCCTGCGCGTCAGTCATCAATGACAACGTGCCACCACCACCAAGACTCTCGTGCAATAAGAAATTGAGCGCTCCCAGATTCGGCAACTCAAATCTCTCCACGTCACCATGACAGACGCCTTTGAAATGCTGTTTGACGCGTTCCGCGGTAACCTCACGAACCAGTATCGGATAGATCTCGTCGCTGAACGCGATCAAGCCAACGTTTGCCGTATCACCTTTATCGCCCGACCGCGCATGGGCCAGTTTTACCAGTTGTACTTTCACGTCTCGAGCACCTCAACCACCGGCGTGATCTCTTCTTTCGGAATCAGCGCCGGCCAGTAAGCAACGATCTCTTCCACCTTGGGTCTGCCGCCCGCGAAACCTGTGACTGCGGGTGGTCCAGTCAGGATCAATGGAGCAATCTCTTTCGTGAACCGTTCGATCGCGCTGCGATCGTTGCCACGCACACCGACGCGCAGTTGCACTTCCGGAATGTCTGCGCTCGGCCGGCCGGCAAGTGGTCCATGCGTCGCACTCACACCCACAAACTCAGTCAGCACTTGCTCAAACTTCAGTCCTAATCGATCGAGCCGTGTGCGCAGAATGCGATCCGCAGCCTGAGCTTTGTCATAAGCATCGGGCCATGAATATACAAGCGTGCCCACAGCCTTGAACCCCGCAGAATAGCTGATCGAAACTTTCAGAAACTCCGTCGCCGGCCGGCCTTCAATACCGTAAACGCGAACGCGATCGCGGCCTTCGTACTCCAAATGGATCGTCGTGAAATCAGCGACGCAATCCGGTGTGATGTACTCGTGCGGATCGCCCATCTCGTAGACCAGTTGCTCTTTAATAGAAGGAATGATGATCCAGCCACCCGTACGCTCGTGTTTCGTGATCACAAACGTTCCATCAGGCGAAGCTTCGACGATCGGAAAACCGACGTCAGCAAGATTCGGTATACTGCGCCACTCGTACTGGCAGTTGCCACCTGAAGCCTGTGCGCCGCATTCGATGATGTGACCGGCAATCGTGCCGGCGGCGAGACGGTTCCAATCGTTGTTGGCCCAGCCAAACTCGTGAATCATCGGCGCGAGTGTCAAACCTGTGTCTGTTGCGCGTCCGGTGATCACGATCTGCGCGCCCTGATTCAAGGCGTCAACCATCGGCCACGCGCCGAGATACGCATTGGCGCTTTGAATCTTGTCGCGCACGGTCGAAAGTGGTTCGCCGGTGTCCATGTTGCGCAACTCAATGCCGCGTTCGAGTAGTTCATCGAGGCGCGACATGATGTCGTCGCCGGTAACGATGCCGATCCGAACATCGAGGCCAAGATCGCGCGCGACTTGTATAACCGCATCGGCGCAACCGCGCACGTTAACTCCACCCGCATTCGCCGTGACTTTTATGCCGCGCTCAACACAAGTCGGCAGGATCCGGCGCATCAGCGGCACGAAGTCTTTTGCGTAGCCTGCATTAGGATCGCGTGCTTTCTGTTTCTGCATGATCGACATGGTGACTTCCGCCAGGTAGTCGAGCATCAGGTAATCGATTGGTCCACCTTCCACCTGGCGCACTGGTGCATCAGGAAGATCTCCCCAAAAGCCTTGTCCGGCTGCGATGCGTATTTTTTGTTTCATGAAGTTTTTGGATTATAGCCACAAAGAGGCACAAAAGGCACAAAAGGGATTAGTTGAATCCTAAAACTTCTTTACTAATCCTTTTGTGCCTTCGCTGCCTTTTTGTGGCGAAATCTGCCCTATATTCCCGGCGTCGGAGTAGGACTCGGCGTCGGGCTTGGCATTGGCTCACTGGGTGATGGGGTAGGCGTTGGCTCACCCGGTGATGGCGTCGGCGTCGGCATCGGACTTGGCATTGGTGTTGGACTTCCACTCGGAGTCGGACTAGGGGTCGGAGTCGGACTCGCCGAAGGAGTCGGACTCGGCGAAGGTGTCTGGGCCGGGGCCGGATTCGCTACCTCCGTACCTGTTGCCGGCGGCGTCGTTCGTCCCTTCGCAACATTCTTCGCCGGAACAAATGTGCACTTCTGCGTCGCGCCTGCGATGGGCGTCAGTGTCAACTTATTACCGCTCTTCTTCGCGCGCAGCGAGATAATTGTCGAGGGCTTACTGACGTCAGCTCCGTTTACTTGTAACGCCACCGCAGTGTAACTCTTCGTTTTCGAAGTGGTGATACGACCAGTTCTTCCGTCGGCAGTCGTGAACTCGTTTCCGTTTATCGTTAGCGTTGTATCGCCGACCAGACCGGCTGCCTCACAATTGAAAGTCCCAGTGTAAGTTCCGGAAAGATCAATCTGCGACGTGCTGGTGCTGGTGGTTTGAGGCATTGTCGCCGGAGTTTGCGGCGTTTGCGGTTTTTGTGGCGTCTGCTCCTGGGCTCGAAGTCCCCATAAACCTCCGATTGCCAAGGAAAAACTCAGCATTATCAAACACAACATCTTTCTGACCATAACTCCTCCCATGCTCGTTGTCGCGCTCCTCGGAGGCTGGCGCGCTTCGACTACTCATCAGGGGTTTTGGCTTGGACAAGGAGGGAACACTGATCTTGTACCACTCAGCGGCCCAAATCACAAACCCTGTGGTCGCCGTAAAGACAAATCCACAAATTTACTGTTTATAACGCTTTGTCTCGTGAAGTCTTTGTGGTAAACATCTTTTGCGAACAACCCAAACTAAGTACCGAGGAACCCAATGCGACCAGAAAAATCCATGCGACTGATTTGTGCCTTCGTTTGTACGCTGTTGCTAACGTTCGTATTGACAAGCTGCCAGCCCAAGGGAACAAAACACCGGCTTGCTTTTGTCACCAACAATGCCTCGCCTTTCTGGGTCATTGCGCGCAAAGGAACAGAGAAAGCGGCCCAGGAAATTCCCGACATTCAAGTCGAGTTCCGAATTCCCGCCGATGGAACCGCGGCCGAACAACAACGCCTGGTCGACGATCTGCTAGCCCAGAAGATCGAGGGTATCGCTATTAGTCCAGTCGACCCAAAGAACCAAATCGAGATGCTCAATCGCGCCGCCGGCCAAACACTCGTTGTTACGCAGGACAGCGACGCACCGAACAGCAATCGTATCTGTTACATCGGCACTGACAACGTCGCCGCCGGACGCCAGGCAGGCCAGTTGGTCAAGGAAGCGTTGCCGAATGGCGGCAAGATCATGGTCTTTGTCGGCGTGCTCGATGCCGCAAATGCGGCGCAGCGTTATCAGGGTTTGAAGGAAGCACTCGCAGGATCGAACGTGCAGATTATTGACGTGCGTACAGACGCCACGGATCGCGTCCGTGCCAAGTCAAACGCTTCCGATACGCTCGTGAACTATCCCGATGTTGCCGGCATGGTCGGGCTATGGTCTTACAATGGACCAGCAATTCTTTCGGCAGTCAAAGAAGCAAACAAAACTGACAAGGTGAAGATCATCGCTTTCGACGAAGAAGACGAGACCCTCGCCGGCGTGAAGAGCGGTGAGATCTACGCCACGGTCGTGCAGCAGCCATATGAGTTTGGCTATCGCTCGATGGAGCTAATGGCAAAAGTTCTTAATGGCGACAAATCAGGGATTCCCGCCAGCAAGCAGATCTTCGTGCCGACTTTGGCAGTAAAGAAAGACTCTGTCGAACAGTTTACGAAGGAGCTCAATCAGCGCCTGGGCAAGTAGTTAAAACTTCGATCCGAAACGCTTAGTGGCCACTAACATACCACTCCTCGAAATGGAGGGAATCAGTAAGCGGTTCCCAGGGGTTGTTGCGCTCGATGGCGTCAGCCTGACGGTCGGCACGGGCGAGATCGTCGCTCTCATTGGCGAGAACGGCGCCGGGAAATCAACGTTGATGAAGATTCTCGGCGGCGCCATCGCACGCGATACCGGCACGATCAAGATCGACGGCACGCCTGTTGAAATACGTACGCCACGTGAAGCAAGCGCGCTTGCCATCGAGTTTATCCATCAGGAACTCAGCGTCCTCGATAATCTCGACGTTGGCGCGAACATCTTTCTGCGTCGCGAACCAACTACAGCGGGTTTCCTGAAGTTGATCGATCGCAAACGAATCTATAGCGAGTCTGATCAAATTCTAAAGCGACTCGGCGTGGACGTCTCGAGTCGTACTCCACTCGGTCAACTCTCACTCGCGCAACAGCAACTGGTCGAGATCGCACGAGCGCTCAGTGCCGGCGCGCGAATCATTATCATGGACGAGCCGACGTCGAGTCTTACGCTTTCAGAAACTCGTCGTCTGCTCGAGCTCGTGAAAGATCTCAAAGCACATAACGTCAGCATCATCTACATCTCGCATCGCATGCACGAAGTTGAAGAGATAGCCGATCGCGCGGTCGTGCTTCGCGACGGCAAGAACGCCGGCGAGATTCAGGGTGGTGAGATCACTCACGAACGCATGGTGCGAATGATGGTCGGGCGTGACTTGAAAGACTTCTTCAAAGGCGCGGCTGGCAATGGCGACACTGCTCACGGCGTCGGTTTTGAAGTGCGCCGCTTGCGCACTCTGCGATATCCGAAACAACAGATCTCTTTCAATGTCGGCAAGGGTGAAGTGCTCGGGTTTGCGGGACTGGTTGGCGCAGGGCGCTCTGAAGTCGCACGCGCGATCTTTGGTGTTGAAGAAGCGATTGAGACTGACGTCGCGTTAGATGGCGAGGAATTACACATTCGCGATCCGCAGGATGCGATCACTCATGGGATTTATCTCATCCCTGAAGATCGACGTCTTTCTGGTCTCATCGTCGACTTCAACGTGCGCGAGAATATCTCGTTGCCGAATCTCGAAAGTTATTCATCCGCAAAAATCATCAATCAAAAGAAGGAAGCAACTGCCGCTCGCGAAGCGTGTAAAGCAATCAACATCAAAACGCCGACGACGGAAATGCGTGCGGCAAATCTCAGCGGCGGCAATCAACAGAAAGTCGTACTGGCGAAGTGGTTGACGTTTGCGCCGCGAGTGTTGATTTTTGACGAGCCAACTCGCGGCATCGACGTTGGCGCGAAGGCTGAGATTTATCAACTGATTCGCAATCTCGCCGCGAAGGGTGTATCGGTCATTGTGATCAGTAGTGAGATGGAAGAGGTGCTCGGGATCAGCGACCGCATCGCGGTAATGCACGAAGGACGCCTGACCGGAATTCTCGATCGCGCCCAGTTTAGCGAAGAGGCCGTCATGCGACTCGCTACCGGCACCGAACATTAGCCACAAAAAGGCACCTAAGGCACAGAACGTTGTTCTGAGCTGAATGTTTCCGGTTTTATCTTTTGACCCTTTTGTGCCTTATTGTGGCTAAAAAGAAGGATCCCTTATGAAAAAAGAGCTCGGTATCTTTGTCCTGCTTATCGTTCTCTGCATCGTCGTTTCCATCATCAACCCAAACTTCCTGCTCGCGATCAATCTTCAAAACCTCGCGCGGCAGATTGGAGCCTTTGGAATCTTCAGCATCGGCCTCGGTCTCGTGATCATCACGGGCGGCATTGAACTGTCTGTCGGTTCAATGATGGCGCTGCTGGGTGTGTTGTTGTCGATGATGCTGACTGAGTGGGGATTCGGTGTGCCGCTAGCGGTCCTGGCCGTCATCGCAATCGCGATGGCGCTGACGTTGGGCCATGGACTTCTGATCACGCGTCTGAACATGCAACCCTTTATCGTCACGCTGTGCGGTCTGCTGTTCTACCGTGGTCTCGCACGCTTCATCACCAATGACGAAACAAAAGGTTTCGGTACGGTTGAAGGATTGGACTTCCTTCGTTTCCTGGCGAATAGAAACCTGGCCGGCGTGCCGATGCCGTTTGTGCTGCTGATCATCATCAGTGTGATTGCGTGGGTGGTCTTGCATCGCTCGGTTTATGGTCGTTATTTGTTCGCGACCGGCCGCAACCCGGAAGCAGCACGCTATGCGGGTATCAACACCAACCAGATCGTCACGTTTACTTACGTCATCGCCGGCGCACTCACGGCGATCTCGGGAATCATTTTCGCGTTTTATACAAACTCCGTCTCGCCGGCAAATCACGGAAATGCTTACGAACTCTATGGGATCGCCGCCGCAGTGCTGGGCGGATGTTCGTTACGCGGCGGTGAAGGATCGGTGGTCGGGATCGTGATCGGCACCGCGCTGCTACAGGTGTTACGCAATCTCGTGAACCTGCTCGGCATTCCGAGTTCACTCGATTTCGCAGTCATGGGAGCGGTGATCTTGATTGGCGTGATGGCGGATCAGATCTTCACTGAACGTCGCAACCGCCGGCAGGTCGCACTCATGCGCGAAACCAGCGCCCAGTAAACTTCTTTGCGCCTTTGCTCTTTTCTTTGTGCCTTTGCGTGAACTGGAGATCCGAATGAACAAACATCGAACACTTTTGCTGATCGTATTGCTGGCCGTTTGCAGCCTCATCGCGCAAGCTCAAGCCGCCGTCACCAAGGCTCCCTTTGGAACTGCGGACGGCCAAAGCGTCGATCTGTACACCCTCCGAAACGTGCACGGTGTCGAAGCCAAAATAACCAACTACGGCGGCATTCTGGTCTCGCTTAAAGTTCCCGACCGCAATGGCAAGTTTGACGACGTTGTACTCGGCTTCAACGATCTCGATACCTATTTAAAAGGACATCCCTACTTCGGCGCGCTCATCGGTCGTTACGGCAATCGCATCGCCAAGGGTCGCTTCACGCTCAATGGCGTTGAGTACAAACTCGCAGTCAATAACGGCGAGAACACACTGCACGGCGGTATCAAAGGTTTCGACAAGGTTGTCTGGACCGGCAAAGAGATGAAAACGAAAGCCGGACCGGCAGTCGTCTTAACTTATCTCAGCAAGGACGGCGAGGAAGGTTATCCGGGCAATCTCAACGTGCGGGTTGTCTACACACTCACCAACAACAACGAGCTCAAGATTGAGTATTCAGCCACCACGGATAAAGACACCGTTACGAATCTGACGCATCACTCCTATTTCAATCTCGCTGGTGAAGGCAACGGCGACATCCTCAATCATCTCGTGACGATCAACGGCAGTCGCTTTCTTCCAACTGACGCCGGCTCGATTCCGACGGGTGAGTTGAGAAAAGTCGCCGGCACTCCGTTCGACTTTCTCACTGCACACGCGATCGGCGAGCGTATCAATCAGGATGAAGAGCAACTCAAACTCGGAAACGGTTACGATCACACCTGGATAATCAATGGGCGTCCCGGCACGCTGAGACTCGCTGCAACAGCTTATGAATCCAATTCAGGACGCACAATGCAGGTATGGACCACCGAACCGGGAGTGCAGTTTTATACCGGAAATTTTTTGGATGGAACGCTGACGGGTAAATCAGGCAAGATTTATCAGCGACGCTTCGGGTTCTGTTTCGAGACTCAACATTATCCGGACTCGCCTAACCATCCTGCGTTTCCGACGACGATGCTCAAGAAAGGTGCGACTTACAGATCGACGACGATCTATAGATTCGGGAGTAAAAAGTAGCCGCGGATAACACGGATAAAATCGGATTTTTATCGTGTAATCTGTGGTCTATAACGGCAATCTTAAGCGCGCTTCACAGCCGCGCAATTGCTGACGATTCTCCAGCGTCAACGTGCCGCCATGCGCTTCCGCGATCTGGCGCGATAGTACCAACCCGATTCCTGACCCCTGCGCTTTCGTCGTAAAGAACGGCACGAAAAGGTTCGCAGTACTCGCGAGTCCGGGTCCTTCATCGCGCACCCAAACCTCGACCTGCCCGTTCTTCTGCTGCCAACCGACATCCACGCGGCCACGCGTTTCCATCGACGCATCAACCGCATTGCGCACGAGATTGATCAGCAACTGCTCGAGCTGGACGTCGTCACCCTGGACCACGAGCTCCGGCCCGGGAACAACATTCACCGGCAAACGCGTTTCCAAACTCGCCACTCGCGACACGAGCGCGCCCACCTTCAATGGCTCGAGTC